>ENA-OROD01000031-OROD01000031.1-human-gut-metagenome-genome-assembly--contig:-NODE-31-length-132338-cov-5.821073_pt1 | contig 132338 bp, 100 predicted proteins | sample MGYA00242123_ERZ509038 | MGnify/ENA primary metagenome ERZ509038 (study PRJEB26280, sample SAMEA2338719) | human gut metagenome | biome: human gut; feature: human-associated habitat; material: faeces... | reverse complement strand
TTGACATAGGTCCGGGCGCAGGCGTTCACGGCGGTGAAGTAATATGCGCGGGTACGCTTGACGATATAATGAAGTGTGAACGCTCGATAACGGGACAGTATCTCACGGGAAAACTTAAGATAGAAGTCCCCGAAAAGCGCAGAAAGCCAACTAAGAAGTGGCTTAAGATAACGGGTTGTCGCGAAAATAACCTCAAAAATATCACGGTAAAAGTTCCGCTCGGAATATTCACCTGCATTACGGGCGTATCGGGCAGCGGCAAGAGCTCGCTTGTAAACGAGATAATCTACAAGCACCTTGTCGCAAAGCTGAACCGTGCAAGAATAAAACCGGGTGCATTCGATACATTCGAGGGTACGGAGTATCTTGACAAGGTAATAGCTATCGACCAGTCGCCTATCGGTAGAACACCGAGGAGCAACCCTGCAACCTATACGGGTGTATTCAACGATATAAGAGAGCTGTTCGCATCGACCAATGACGCAAAGATGAGGGGCTATACAAGCGGAAGATTTTCATTCAATGTAAAGGGCGGACGTTGTGAAGCCTGCGAGGGCGATGGTATCAACAAGATAGAAATGCACTTCCTGCCCGATATCTATGTGCCGTGCGAGGTCTGCAAGGGCAAACGCTATAACCGTGAAACGCTCGAGGTTCACTACAGAGGCAAGAACATTTACGATGTGCTTGAAATGACGGTAGAAGAGGGCATAGCTTTCTTTGAAAATCACGAAAAGATAAAGAGAAAGCTGCAGACGCTTTATGATGTAGGACTTGGATATATCAAATTGGGACAACCATCAACAACTTTATCTGGTGGAGAAGCTCAACGTGTTAAACTTGCGACAGAATTGTCTAAACGTGCTACTGGCAAGACTTTGTATATTTTGGACGAGCCTACAACTGGTTTGCATATTGCAGATGTTCACAGATTGGTGGATATTCTACAAAGGCTTGTGGATACAGGGAATACAATCATAGTAATTGAACACAATTTAGACTTGATAAAAACAGCTGACCATATTATAGATTTAGGCCCTGAAGGTGGAGATGCTGGTGGAGAGGTTGTTGCTGTAGGAACTCCTGAACAAATTTGTAAAAACGAGAAAAGTTATACAGGAAAATTTTTGAAACATTTTATTTCGTAAATAAAATGCATTTAACTAAATTGATATATTGTGATTGATATATTGTGGTAAAATTAAAAGAAGGGAAATGAAATAAGAATATGAAAAAAATTTCAATAGTAGTTCCAGTATATTATAATCAAGATAATCTTTTGCCATTATATGCTGACTTAAAGGAAAAAGTACTTACAAAATTACCAGAAGGAATAGAATATGAATTAATATTTGTTGATGACGGATCAAAGGACCAGACCTATTTGAAAATAACAGAACTGGCTGCCCGCTTTCCGGAGGTCAGAGGCCTTTCCTTTTCCCGGAATTTTGGAAAAGAAGCGGCAATCTTTGCAGGACTTGAGGCCGCTGCAGGCGGATGTTGCCTGATCATGGACTGCGATCTGCAGCATCCCCCGGAACTGATCCCGCAAATGTATCAGTTATGGCTTGAGGGTTACGAGGTGATCGAGGGGATAAAAAGCTCCCGCGGAAAGGAAAGCAGGCTTCACGGTCTGTGTGCCAAAGCTTTTTATCATCTGATCAGCAAAGCCGCCCAGGTAGACATGTCAAATGCTTCCGATTTTAAGCTTTTGGACCATAAGGCAGTAGAGGCTCTGCTGCTTATGCCGGAACGTGCTCCCTTTTTCCGGGCACTGTCCTCCTGGATCGGTTACCGAACCATTGCCGTCCCCTTTGAGGTGCAGGAGCGGCAGATCGGCACCTCTAAATGGTCCCCCGTGAAGCTGACCAGGTATGCGATCCAGAATATCACTTCCTTTTCCGGAGCCCCTATGCAGTGTGTGACCTTTCTTGGCTGGATGATGCTGCTTTTTGCCTTCCTTCTCGGCATCCAGTCCCTGTACCGTTATTTTAGCGGCACCGCTCTGGAAGGCTTTACCACCGTCATCCTTTTGCTTCTGATCATCGGAAGCATTTTAATGATCAGCTTGGGGATCATCGGACATTATATTTCCAGGATTTATGATGAGATCAAAGCAAGACCAAGATACCTGATCAGCAAAAGATGCGGCTTTTAGGCCGCATCTTTTTAATAAAAGTCATTGCTGAATATCAGATAGTCATTTCCATCTACCAGGATCACTCTTCCTGCCAGCGTATTACTGTAGGTTTCAAACAGATCCTTTGAAATGATAAGAAGCGCATCCTTGTCTTCTACAAACAGCGGCACTCCTCCATTTATGGGCTGCAGATCTCCCGCCAGATAAGCATCCGCCACACAGTTCTGCTCCCATTCATTTTGCAGATTATATTCCTGTCTGCTGTTTTCCAGATAAATTCTGCTTCCCCGATATTCCGGGTGGTCTGCTATCAGTGACTGCATATCTTCCCTGATATCCACATTGCAGGTATATCTGAGCGTCGACAGCTTAATCACTGCCTGACGGGCCTGAACTATAACGCATATCCCCAGTGCAACTGAAAAAAGTGCTTTGACCGCCGTCCATTTCCGCACTTGAAACAGCTCTGAAAATCCCACTGCAAAAAGAATATACACAGGGAAAAAGCATGTATATACATACCACTCTGTAAAGCTGCCGGAAGCTGAATAAATAGCGAACGGTACCACCGCCCACAGCACAAATAAATACAGCCTGCTTTTCACCAGCTTTTTGAGCGAAAACGATTTATTTATTATTGCAAGCAATAAAATTCCCGCCAGACAGATCACCATCACCGGCTGCTTCAGGAAATAAAAAACATATCCAAAATATCTATTGTTTGCAATGATTTTGCCCATAACCTCCTGGCTGATCATTCCTCTGAAAAAAGTCAGTCCGTCATAGCTCAGACGGATCACCGCCCATATTCCTGTAGGGATTATAGCTGCCAATCCCCCCAATATCCAGTGTTTTGCTTTCAGTCTTTTATATAATCTTGGCAAATAGCACAGCAAAATAACGATTGCCGTTGCTATATGCATACACTTTGCCATAAAAGCCAGAGAAAGGCATAAGCCACAGCCGATCATGCAATATGGCTTTTCCTCTGAAAGATACAAAAACAACATAGCTCCAATATAACATAGCAGATATACCGCATCTGCATCAGCGCTTCGCGCTGCGTGGAAAAGGAAAAGATCCAGCCCTGAAACAAATGCTAAACCAAAGAAAATGGTTGATAACGGGTTCATTTTTTTCCAAAGAAAAAACACAATGGCCGCATAAGATAACATCATACAGATTGCTGAATAAACTCTTGCCGTAAACAGGCTTATTCCACCTATTTGAAAATTTAACATGATGCACCACATGCTGAGCGGCGGCTTATAATTAAAGTAATCCGTCTCCTGTCGATAAGTATTAATCCAGAAATTGTGATTTTTAAACATTTCATATGCATTTGCAATGTGTCTTGCCTCATCTGTGTTATGAGTTCCTGCTTCTCCTAAATGGTAAAAGCAAAGTATCCCCATCCAGATCGCAATCAGCGCTATACCGATCAGGCAAACTATTTCTTCTATCCGTTTCTGCTTCACTGCGTTCTTCTCCTTTAATTTTGTTACTTTTATGCGCTGATCCCGGCTTTCTTTTTATTGCATTCTATTATGGTTTCCACAATCATATAAAACAGTATCAGCAGGTTGATCACTGCAAACACCTTGTAATGCTTGATCAGGTCAAGTCCATATAGGCAGTGGCAATATGTGATCGTCGCAATCCCATCCAGAATGCCTGCTAAGATTACCTTCCGCCTGTCATAAATAATAAAGTAGAGATAAGACAGCATAATAAATAATACGGAATACCTCTCATGCATTTCAGGAAGAAACATGCAGCAGATCCCCGCGCTGACTGCGCACATGATAAGGAAAATCCTTTCATCAATCCTGTAATCCCTGTAAAATACCACACCTGCCAGAATGCAGAAGATCAGCATGGTTGCAGCCACTCCCCAGGAATAGAAGAAGTTGTATCCTTCATCGGTAAGAAAACGGTAAATATTGGGAATATTCATGGAAAGCTGTCCAAAGCCATGACTTTGCGTCACATAAATTCCATAAGTATCCTTTATGCTCTTTCCTTCCAGAATTGCAGGAAGCCCTCCGATCAGGTAACACAGGGGAATATACAAAAATCTGGTGATGGGAAATTTTCTGCTGCAGAAATAATAAATCACATAAGCCGGAAGGATAAAAATGGCCTGAAGCTTAAAAGCAAACGCAATCCCTAAAAACACAAAAGCCAGCCTGTATTTCTCGCGAAGCATTGCCCATATACTGACAAAAATGAATGCTGTGTAAATGTAATCGCACTGCCCCCAAAAGGCTCCGTTCATAATCGTGGTAGGCGACAGCCAGATAATCGCAAAAGCAATTGCCGCATATAGCTTCCCCTCTTTTTTGTCCTTCAAAAGCCTGTAGGCGCAAATCCCTCCAAAGCACGCACAGACAAGCTCTGCCATAACGGAAATCACCTTTAAATACAGCATATAATCAAGGCTTTCAAAATAGGTTGCAATGGCTATCAGGCACATATACGGAATATAATAAGTATAAAAATCAAGTACCAGCCCCTTAAAGCCTGTGTTGGCCTTCATTGTGTCATACCAGGGCTGCAGATAATTCTGAAAATCACTGGACACAAACTCCAGTCCCATTTTCCGCAGCTTAAGGCCTGCAATAAAAGCAAAGATCCCAAAAATAATAAAATAATACCTTCTGATCCAGTCTGTTATTTTCCTTTCGATACCTAACAACTCTTCTCTCTCCCTTCCTTATCTTCCAATACTGTAATACTCGACCCCAGCTTCCTTCATTTTCACCGGGTCGTAAAGATTTCTGCCGTCATAAACTAACGGCGTATGCATTTTTTCCTTAAATTTCTCCGGCCTTATTTCCCTGATCTGGGGCCATTCCGTAAATACAAAGCAGATATTGGCTCCTTCAATGGCCTGCCTTGCATCGGATACATAATTCATGGTTCCCTGCTCTGATCTCCCCTCCGGGAAAAGCTGTTTTGCACGTTTTACCCCTTCCGGATCATACGCATAAACCTGTGCTCCTGCTGCCAGGAGCAGCCTCAAATTATCAATGGACGGCGCCTCCCGCAGATCATCCGTTCCCGATTTAAAGGTCAGTCCCAACACTGCCACCTTCAAACCGTTAAAAGTGATCATGCGATCCTTCGCCTTTTCAAACAGACGGATCTTCTGCTTCTGGTTAACCTCCACGCAGGCCTCCACGGTTCTTAAACGGTACCCATGCTCTGCTGCCAGGAATTTCAGCGCTTTGGTATCCTTAGGAAAGCAGCTTCCTCCAAAGCCGATCCCTGCATTTAAAAACTTGGCTCCGATCCTGGCGTCATAGCTCATCCCCTTGGCTACATCTGTTACATCTGCTCCCACCAGTTCGCACAGATTGGCAATATCATTCATATAAGAAATTTTGAGCGCAAGAAAGTCATTGCTTGCATATTTGATCATTTCTGCTGAACGGCGCTTTACCGATACGATCGGCAGGCCAAAGGGCTCATAAATCTTACGAAGCAGCGCCTCTGCCTCTTTGCTTTCCGTTCCGATAATGATCCTTGCTGCATGAAGGGTATCATGCACTGCCGTTCCCTGTGCCAGGAATTCCGGGTTGGAGGCAACCTCCACCTTCACATCATGAACCAGAAAATCCTTGATAAACTGTTCTACCTTGTCATTGGTCCCTACCGGAACTGTGGACTTTACAACCACCAGGCAATCCTTTTCAACCGTTTCGGCGATCTGTCTGGATACAGCGGCAATATAGCTTAAATTAGCGCTGCCATCTGGCATTTCCGGCGTTCCCACCCCGATAAAGATCGCATCTGAATCCCGGTATGCCGTCTGGTAATCTGTGGTGAAGTGAAGGGTTCCCCTGGCATTGTTTTTCTGCATCAGCTCCTCTAACCCCTCTTCGTAAATAGGAGAAATTCCCTGACGCATCACTTCGATCTTTTTCTCGTCCACATCCACACAGGTCACATCATGGTTCATCTCTGCAAAGCATACCCCGGCAACCAACCCTACATAACCTGTTCCTGCAACTGCAATTTTCATTTTCCTCGTCTCCTTCTTATGAATTCCATTATGCCTTCACACCCTGCTGCAGCAATGGGCAAAAGCATTACAAAATATACCAAAACATATCTTCCCTTTGCTTCCCACAGCATATGAAACAAAAAACCGCCAAAAATATTCAGTCCGTAGTAAGCCCTGTCAAGCCTCCAGTGCCGGAGCAATAGCCATCCTCCTGCTGCCGCACATACCAGAAACAGGAAATGATACAGATTCATTCCATACAAAAGGATCCTCCGTCCCCCTCCATAGATCAGGGAGTCCGCCAAAGCTGATTTTCCTTCTGTATAACGGCTGTACCATTCGCTGACCAGCATGGACTCAAAGGAAGGATCATTCCACTGGGATACAAACTTGCGATAAAAGAAATATACCGTATCCCGGGGATTATGGGCAAACCGCCGTATGGACTGTTCAATATTCTGGATACAGGCTGCCTGCGCCTTTTGCCTGTCATAGCCATTCTCTTCATAGACATGCATATTATAGCCATTATACCAGCCGCAGCCATTGTCCGTTTCCACCGCTTCCTGAAGTCCCATGGCGATCCATGCCGTCTTGGGCACTCCCTCCGGGACGGCCTGTCCCGATCTGGCGGCATAAATCCCGTTTACAGCTGCCACCCCCGCCTGCGACATCAAAGCAAGCAATAAGATCCACCCTAACAGCCAGACCTTCTTTTCCTGCAGCATTTTTAAAAGAAGGGCGATCACAAGGGCTACCAGCATAATGGCAGTATTGGATTTTACCACCTGCGCCAGCATTAGCAAAAGGCCGGCATAAAGTAACTCTTTTTTCCTTTCCCTCTGCAAAAATAAAATCCCATGGTAGCTTGCCGCCACTCCCAAAAACATGCCGATCACATCCCCGTAGACCAAAGAGGCATATAAGTAAAGAGGAAGCATTCCCATGGAAAGCAGCATTTCCAGATTACATACTCCCTTTTTTTCAAAAAGAAGTCCCGTAATCTTTTGCAGGCACCTGACGATCCCGGTGATTGCAAGAATATTAATCACCTGGAAAACCAGAAAATTTTCCACTCCCAAGAGGCGGTAAAGCAGTTCCAAAAAGGCGATCATCCCAAGCTGGAAGGGAAAATGATATAAATAAGAGCCTTCCTGAAAGGCTTCATAATTTCCCTTCATAAATTGTATGGCATATTCACTGATCGCACCGCTGTCGCACACCACACCGCACCGAAAAGTCAGCACAAAAAAGCTGCTCAGGGCCACAGCCCAAAAACAGGAAAGCCATGGCAGCCCTTTGGCAATAACAGAATGCTTTTCCGCTATCAGCCAAAGTCTCAAAAGCAGAAAAATAGCTGCGGCCAAAAAAAGAAGCAGTGTCAAAGGATGATCCTTTTGATAGCTTGGCACCTCATTCTGCATATAAAGTTCAAAATAAGTGGTTCCGCACAGGCTGAAGACTGCTGCCGCCGCAAGCATAAGCTCCAGCGGAACCAGATAAAAGTAAGTCAGCTTTTTAGCCATGGATCCCTCATTTCACTTTATAGTAATCCAGAAACCACTCTGCGAAGCGGGACAGCCCCTCTTCAATAGTGGTGGACGGCTTAAAGTCAAAATCATGCATAAGATCTGTTACATCTGCATAGGTTTCGTATACATCTCCCGGCTGCATAGGCAGAAACTCTTTTTTCGCCTCTTTTCCCAGGCACCTTTCCAGCACGGAAATATAATCCATCAGCTTTTCCGGTTTGTTATTTCCGATATTATAAATCTTGTAAGCAGCGCCGTTTTCATCCTTTCCGGGGGGATGACACAGGATCTTTTCTATTCCTGCTACAATATCGTCAATGTAGGTGAAGTCTCTTCGCATATCTCCATGATTGTAAATCTGGATCGGTTCGCCCGCCATGATCTTTTTTGCAAATTTAAAATAGGCCATATCCGGTCTGCCCATAGGCCCGTAAACCGTAAAAAAGCGAAGCCCCGTCAGCGGAATTCCATACAGCTTGCTGTAAGCATACGCCATAAGCTCATTGGATTTCTTGGTCGCTGCGTACAGGCTAACCGGCTTATCCACCTGATCTTCTGTGGAAAAGGGCACCTTCTTATTTCCACCATAAACAGAACTGGAAGATGCAAATACAAGATGCTCTACCGGATAATGGCGGCAGGCCTCCAAAATATGGAAAAATCCTTCTATATTGGAGCTGATATAGGCATCCGGATTTTCAATGCTGTATCTGACCCCCGCCTGGGCTGCCAGATTAACCACCACCGCAGGAAGATGCTGCTTAAAAATTGCAAATACCGCTTCCTTATCCGCAAGATCCGCCCGGTAAAACTGAAAGTTCTCATACTTCTTTAAGACGGCAAGTCTGCTTTCCTTTAATGATACCTCATAATAATCATTTAAGTTGTCAAGCCCGATCACCTGCTCTCCCTCATCCAGCAAAGCCTTTGATAAGAAAAAACCGATAAATCCGGCCGCTCCCGTAACCAAATATGTTTTCACTCTTCTTCCGCCTTTCTTGGAAGGAACTGGGAAAGCACCCGCATCGTCCTAAACAGATCCACGAAAGCCGCCCCCTTGATCCCGTTCTTTTTGAGGGCCCGGTGTCCCTCCTGTAATGATTTCAAATAGCTTCCCGTACTTCCCGTACTGGTACCTCCATAGTACATGCGGATGATCGTTTCCGGAACATATGCCAGACGGTTGGTATGATCCTTCAAAAACCGCACCATAAACTCATAATCCGCAGCAATACGGTAGCTGGTATCATAAAGCCCGTATTTGGCATAAACTTCTCTTTTCAGAAAAAGGGTTGGATGTCCCGGCATCCACCCTGAGTAAATACTTTTCTGGGGTCCCATACGCCAGTATCTTACCACCTTTTCTTCCGTGGCATAGACAAGATCCGCACAGGCTCCCACACAGTCAGGCTGCTCCTTCATGGCCTTCACCATGTGAGATACTGCATCCTTCCGCAGAAAGAGATCACTGAAAAAGACAACGATTTTTCCGGAGGACAGACTGTAGCCATGATTCATGGCGTCATAAATCCCTTCATCCGCGCCGGAGCTCCAGATCACCGGAAACCTGCTGCTGTGTTCGTATTCCCTGATCACAGACACCGTACCGTCCTTAGACCCCCCATCCTTGATACAGACCTGAATAGCCGGGTAATCCTGTATTTCAATGCTGTTAAGGGTGCGTCTTAAATTTTCAGCGCTGTTATAGGTTGTAATGATAATTGAAACCATATCTGTTTTTTCCATAGCAGCTTCCTATTCCTCTGGCTCCTTCTGATTTCCAAGCTTTTCCCTTGACTTCTGTGACAGACCGTCATTTGCCATTGCATGAAGATCGCAGGTAGAGCAGGCATCCAGTTCCTCCTTCGACACCTTTCCGTCACGATAATCTCTTACGATCTTATTTTCATACATACTGTATTTTTGCTTTGTCCAGAATTTGAGCTTATGACGCAGTACCCAAAAAGCAGGAACCCAGATATATTTGTGCATGGCAGGGGAAACAGAACCGATCATCCAGCAGTTCCTGTCACAGCAGCGCACTTTGCTTCTTACTGCCTGCGCCTTAGGGCTTTGCCACAGCTCGTCCCAGCTTTCGCACTCATTTAAGTTGCCCATGACTTCTTTATCCTTTGTTCCATTACAGGGCATCACATCTCCATATGGATCAATAAAAAAGGTGTCAAATGCCATATCACAGGGCAATAAACGTTTTTGTCCATAAATATAATTGATCAGTCCATGATTAAAATAGGCCCGGAACCATTTCTTGGGGCTTTTTGACTTTAAAAGCTCATTGATCAGACGTTCAAATTCCTTAGCTACCATGGGCCTGTCATGAATAATATTCTTGGCCTCCACAAAATAAAAGGAATTGTGGAGAGATGCCGTTGCAAACTCCATATTCATTTCATTGGAAAGATCATAAAGCGCTACCAGATCCTTGGCATTCAGATCCTGGACGGTCATGCCAAAGCCTACATCCTTCATTCCCATTTCCACCAGTTTTTTCAGTGTGGAGTAGCCTCTGTTAAAGCCATCCTCCAGCCCCCTGATCTGATTATTGGTCTCTTCCAGCCCTTCAATAGAAATGCGGATCCCAATATCCGGAAATTCCCTGCACAGCTCCACGATCCTGTCTGTAAAAAAGCCGTTGGTAGAAATGACAATTCTGTCACTTTTTTTGCGCAGCTCACTGACAATTTCCTTCAAATCTGTGCGGATAAAGGGTTCTCCTCCTGTGATATTGGTAAAATACATAGGAGGCAGCTTTTTGATCGTTTCAAGGGAGATCTCCTCCTCCGGCTGAGAAGGTTTTTTGTATCTGTTACACATATTACAGCGGGCATTACAGCGATAAGTCACGATCACTGTTCCGTTTAATTTTTTCATAGATAGTTCTCCTGATTAAAAGACATTCTTATTAGAATTATAGAAGATTATACCCCGAAAAACAATAGCAAAATTCCATTTGAAACTCTCCCTGCGCAAAAACGGCAGGAGGCGCCTGCATGGCTGCCCTCCTGCCGTCTTTTATAGGTTGCTTCCCCTTTAACCCACTTCTTCACCTGGAAAATACAGATCCAGACTCCGAAACCCGCAAAAGCCGTTTTCATCTGTCATGATTTCTCTTGTTTCTCCCGCTGGAATTACCAGGAGATACTGCTTTCCCTTCCATCTATAATCAAGCTGAACCGTCACGTCCTTTCGCTCCGTGATGGCTCTTATCACACTTTCGTCAAAGCTTACCCATCTGTCTGTCCAGATCCTTACGGTTTCATTTTGCTGTGCATTCTTAACCGTTTGCTCTGCCTCTTCTAAAAAAGCCTTGTATGCACTTCCCTGAACCGTCAGATAATTCAGCACCTCGCTGCAGCTATTACAGATTTCTGCTGTTACCTGATCCTCCACAGGGGTTGCGCTGCTTACCGTTTCTATCCTGCGTCCCTCCGTATGGGGACAGCCATATGCTTCTTTCTGCTCCCCTTCCCGGGAGGCATCCTCTTCTGCAAAGCCGCTTTGCTGTCCTTCCTCATATGGTTCTACCAGAATGCCTGCACCCGTATTTGTAACCCGGTAATAGCTTGAAGAAACAAAGCCGCATTCTGTAAAAGCACCGGAAAGCTCCCTTCTGATCACTACGACCACCCTGTAAATTCCACTTTCAGGATCCGCCGCCGCAAGCTGGATCTCTCCTGTTCCTGAAGGCGTTCCTGCTTCCTCGCGAAATGCAATGATCGTTTCACTGCCGCCCTCTGCCCTCCTGATGTACAGGGTCAGGGTATATTCTCCCTGCTGCGGATAATCTTCAAACCGGCATCCGGCTTTTATCCCTCCTGCCTCCTGCGCAAGATAACATTCTGATACTACAGGTACCTGGGCTGCGTAGGCAAAAAGCATGTGCCCTCTAAAAATACCCCCCCCCGAGAAAAATCCCCAGGAACAGCGTTGCTGCCATAAGTACCCCTTTTCCTTTGGTTGTTTTCATTTGTCACTTCCTCCTTTGTAAAATATGAAAAATTTCTAGTCCTTGGCGAAAGCCACGCTGTCGCATACATCGGACAGAAATCTTTGCACGAACGCCTCCCCTATCGTAATTTTTTCTTCTTCCCCAAGCAGCTTTACCGCCCCTTCTCCAAGGTCTACCCTTTCAATATAATCTTTGTTTACATAACAATGCCTGCTGCACTGTATCATCCTGTCATACCCCAGCTCCCTCATAAATTCCGAGTAGGGACGATAGGGGATCTTCAATATCCCATCTGCAAAGTGCAGCGTCATTCCCTTTTTGCTGTTCTCCAGCCAGAGAAGCTTTAACAGATCCCTCCGGTACAGAAGCCCTTCCTGCCTGATCAGAACGAATTTGTGCTTGATCTCACATCCGGGTCTTAGCAGCTCCTGATAAAGGCAGTCATGGATCTGCTCCTGTGAAACCGGTTTATTCATATAAGCGCAGTCATGGATTGCATTGTATGATTTATAGGCCACCTCCCCTGATGCGCCTATCAGGATCATAGGTGTATAACAATGCCGTTTCATCTGTCTGATCCTCTGTGCCGTGCGAAGTCCTAAATTTTTTTCATCATTTTCGCTTTTCAGTTCGTTGTCGATCACAAAAAGCGTAACCCGTTCCTTCTGGGCAAAGCGATACGCCTCTGTATCACTCATGGTAATCTTTACATAAATGCTTCTGTCAATTTCTCTGAGCTCGTCCTCCACCATATCGATCAGGTTGGAATCCTCTGTCAGAACTACAATTGTTTTTATCATTGCTCCCCTGCCCCTATTCTCTGCATATTTCCCTCAAAAACTTCTGTCTGTAGGACTTTCCCATATCGATAGTTCCCAGATCGTCCTTCAATATGACATACTTGTTGATCAGATCAAAGCTGTCAATATAATCCTTATTGACCATCATATGTCTTCCGCATCTGATCAGCTTTTCATATTTCAGCGCATCCAGAAGCTTTCCTGAGGGCAGATAATCCATCTCCAGATCTTCATCCTTAAAATGGATCGTAAGGCCCTTCTTGGAATTTTCTATGTATACAATATCCGCAGCGTCCCTTTTGATCAGCACATCTTCTCTTCTGAAGTAAACAGGATACTTCTTTTTATATGAAACAGGGGCATCTAAGGCTTCCCGGATGACCTTTATCACATATCTTTTGTCAAAGGGCTTTTCCAGGTAGGTATAGCAATGCAGATCCTTGTAAGCATACATTTCTATATCTTCCAGCATGGACATCATAATGATCGGCGTGTGCCGATACCTTTCCACCATGCGCATCTGCGCTGCAAAATTAATTCCGGAGGCATCCTGTGAAAACCTGGTGGTGAGCACCACATCCACAATAAACAGAGACACATTTCCCTTCATGGCATACTGGTATGCTTCCCCATCTGTCCTCACAGCACGGATCTGTATGTCCACATCCGCCTCCTTGACCAGACTGATCATCTGATCCATCAGAACTTCATTCCGTTCCACAATCAAAACCGATTTCATATTCATCCCCACACTTGTATCATATCTTTTGACTTTATGAGGACATTATAGCATCCTAAAATTCTTTTTCTCATTTTGGCTATAAATTACAAGTTTTTGGATGCGAAATTAGCAATTACTACCAAATAATACACTATTTTTATGATATCTCCAACAGAAGCACCTCCGGAAGCCTGATCTTTCCCGAGAGCTTCAAACACCCATATCCTATCCCGGCCAGTCCGTCCATCATGCCATAGCTGTATTTTTCCCCGGCCAGTAAAACCCCCTTTTCCGTCAGCATTACATTTACTTTCTGCTCAAACCGCAAAGCACGCTGCTCCAGTCCCGACTGCCTTTTTGCAAGTTCCTTCACCATCAGCAGATTTCCTATATTTCCATGACAAAGACTCATGCTCCTACGAAGCTCTGCTTTTCTCACGATCCGCTCGGCCTCAGCCGGATCCGTTTCCTGATCCAAAAGACACCTGCCAAGACCCCCATGACACCAGGAAGGGAGCACCTCCCGTTCCAGTCCCTTTTCTCCCCGGTCTGCCAGCTCATAAATGCGTTCTTCATGCTTTCTGATCTTGTCCATTATGCCGCGTCTTCCCTGTCCCCCTTCACAGTCTGACAATCTTTCAAAGCAAAGCAGATAACCGCTTCCCCCGTGGGCTGCTCCGCCGCAGCGTTCCGGATATCGCTTGGCCTCCCACCATAATTCGCCATCCTGGTCTTTCCCCGCCTCAAGAAGAAGCTCCGCTGCCTGTTCTGCCCACTGCAGAGATCTTTTCTGCCCGGTCAGCCTGTACTGATTACAAAACGCAAGGATTGCCCCTGCATTTCCATAGGTGAGATCATATTGCCGATCCTCCTTCAGCATCTGCGCCACGATCTCTTCATGGCGTTCCGCCTGCCTTAAATATTTTGTTTGCCCTGTCATCCCATACAAAAGCTGATAAGCATACAGCAAAGAGGCCTCCCCGCACAAAATGCCCGTATCCGTAAAAGCCGCCTTTTGTTTTCCATCTGCCACGCTCTCCGTATACTCAAACAGTTCCTGTTCCAGAATGTCGCATACTTCCCCGTATTCTCCACAGTACAAATTTACCGCTCTCAAAAAAACTGCCATGCCGGCCTTTCCATTATAAAAAGAAAGATCCATGCCGCTGATCCTTAAATCTGCTTCTGTTCCGCTTTGTTCTTTCAGACAGACTGCCTCTGTGATTCCATCCGGCTTTATCACAAGCGCCTCTGCGATCTTTTCTGCTATTTTGAGGGCATGCTCTTCCCACGGCTTTTCTTTTTTCCCCGTCTTTGCCCTGAGCAGGGTATTTTTCATCTGCTCTGCTCCTATTTTCTCCATAGCAAGCGACAGTCTGATCCTTTCTGTCTGAAGCTTCTGATCCGCCGGACAAAGTCTGGCATGCCGTTTTCTGATCTCTTCCAGCGCTGTTTCTTCAAAATAATTCTTTTCTTCCCCGCCGCCCGCATAAAAAAGGCTTGTGCTGCTGCTTTTCCGATAAAAGCTGGGAACATTCCCTTCCAGCAAAACTGCCTGTTCTCTTTGACATCCCTTATGATCCTTGCATACTCTCTGAATAAATTCCTGCCTTCCGCCATTCTTCATAAGCACCGAGGGATGATAGGATGCCTCCAGGATCATCTGATAAAGCTGCGTGCTCCCAAGAAGCTGTCTGCTGCTGATCTCCTTTTCCAAAAGCGCCGTAAGATCTTCCTCCGAAAGCTCTGAAAGATAATGATATGCTCCGCAAAAGCCCTGTAAAATCTCCTGCTCATAGTTTTGGATGCTGAGCTCTTCCCCCGGATAGTTCTTTCCCTTCTTCAAAACCGGGATCTTATACTCCACACAAAGTCCCTGCTTTCCCTTTTTAACCACCGGAACCTGCCAGGGCGCTTTACGGCTTTTTCGTCCTCCCATCACTGCGCTGAATCGTCTTTCTGAGAGCGCCGACGGAAGTAATCCTGATGTCAGAACAGAAGGCTCCCTCTCCCCCGCATTTCCGAATAAGGTTTCCAGATCGATCCAGACAGGCTCCGCTCCATGAGCGATCATATTTTCATAATGAAGATCATTGGTTCCCAAAAGATAGCCGACTCCCAGCTGGATCCCCAGTCTTTTATAGAAAGCCGCAATTTCCTCTTCCTCTAAGCACAGTTCATGCTGACATTTCCCGGTCCAGCAATACCCGTCACATTCCAGATAAGGATATGGAAATTCCTGCGTTCTTTCCATTTTCATCCGTTCTTCCACTTTTCCCTGCAGCTTATAAAAAAGGCGGTCTCCCCTTAAGGATCTGGGCTTATAAAAAATGCTTTCTCCATCCTCAAATCTGATCTGCGCTACTGCCATTCCTTTATCATGGGCATCCCCTTCCCCCAGCAAAAGCGTTAATTTCCCCCTGATCCTTCTGCCTCCAAGAAGGGCAGTTTCAATTTCCTTTTGATTCTGCAAAAAGCGCTGCATCACCTGACCGGCAAAATCACATTGCTGCCTCAAAACGATTTCACAGCTTTTTTCAAGCTCCGGATAAAGCTGTAAGATCTTTTGCCGATATTCCCGGTCTGAAAGATAATCCCGTTCATAAGACCGAAGCTGTTCATCCAGAGTATTTCCGGAAAGCAGCTCCTGCTGCCTGCAAACCTGAAATTCCACCAGCAGCGTCCTGATCCCTATTTTCCCCAGGCTCTTCCTGATCCCTGCCAGCGTCTCCCTAAGAGAAAAGACCAGTTCTCCATCCGAATTTCTCCCCATCTCCCCAAGAGCCTTTTCCGCCCTGGTCAAATATTCCTTATAAAAAGCATTAAATATGTTTTTCCCCATCTTCTCCCTCATGTTGTCCTGAATACTTTTCTTTTGCAGCTCACTGTTCCTATAATGAAAGAAGCCGCCTGGTAAGGGCGGCCTCTCTCTCAACTAACAGCAGAAAATTGTTAAAAACGTTGTTTGAATAGTAATATCGGGGGACTGAACCATACCCAATTCTCCGATCTTCTGTTCCTCCTGGGAAAGCTTCCCAGCAGTAGCCATTGCCTGGCTTCTGATCATTTTCTCTTTCATATACCTTCTCCTTTCACATAATAAATATATTTGTGAGTCCTGAAATTCACTTTCCACATTATCGATAAAGCATAATGTTGACATGAAAGCTTCTTTCCAGACGTTCACATTTCATGTTTCCTCTATATTTGCTAATGGCAGTCTGTACATTCTGCAGTCCTATTCCATGCTCTTTAGCATTTTTCTTTGTTGTTACGATTTTATTTTCTTTATCCTCAAAGTTATCTTCTTCCACTTTGCAGTCGTTTACCACTAGAATTCTAAGTCCCCATGGCATGCCACTAATCTGTAAACCAATCTGCTTCTCCCCTTCCACCTGCTGTGCTGCTTCGATTGCATTATCTAAAACGTTGGATACGATAATACACAAATCTTCATCTGATACAAACATTTCTTCACATTCATCAATTTCTATTTTGATCTTAATACCTTTCTCATTTGCACAGCAGATTTTCTCGTTCAACAGTGAGTCCAACACTGCATTTCCAGTATATGCAATCTGTGTTTTCCGTTTTTGCATAGTCATTAATTTTTCTATATATGCTAAAGCACGTTTGTTTTCCTCATTTTCCAGCATTCCACTCAACACCAGCAAATGATTTTGCATGTCATGCAATAATCCGCTACGCTTTTTACTCCACTCAATAATATTCTTATACTCCTGTTCTATTACCTTATTCTTTTCCCTAAGTAATTCAACTTGATACTTTTTCTGTTGATACCCATAATAAAGCATAAATAAGATCGACAAACACAAATACACACCTGCAAACAAAAGACAATTTTGCGCACCTTTTTCCTGCTTATTGGCTGTAAAAACAATGTCGCACTGCAACAACATTATATATTCTAATATCGGTAAAAATAATAAGATCTTCTTTCCATTTCGATATATTTCCATAAGTGCCAGTCTATTTTTCTCAATAAGCACTAGAAGCAACAAAATTATCAATCGACTTACTATAAATATAGCAACTCTCCCAATGCTTATTTGACACATTATATTTTCTATAATCTTTTGTTGAAAATCATATATAGATGCTACAATTACAACCAAAATCAGGTCTATAATATATGTTGTTTCAAAATATACTGCAATTCCCCATATGCAATCAACTTTAGTAATATAAAATCTCCATATGATAAATATGAATGTTATTGCAATAGAAAATAATAAATAATATCTAGAATACATATATGTAAGTCTTTGATATATCAAAAGTCCCGTATCCAACGCCACACATATCCACCAAATAATCTTGGTGATCACATGCATCCTTCTTTGTGGCAGCAGCTGGAATGCAGCATAAAATAACATCCCCATTTCCCAGATGCAAATCAGCGCCTGGATTACTTCCATCATCTGCTTCCACCCCAATATTCCTGCATTCTCTCACGAACCTCATCAATACGTTCCTTGCTGGCACGGAATGATAGTCCGTTTGTAAGGTAGACTTCTCTTGCCTTGATCCTGACAATATGATTTAAATTTACGATATAGCCTCGCTCAATCTGAACAAATTCCCGCCCTTTCAGCTTATACATCACACGCTGCAAGGCGTTCCTTTCCATAACTTCTCCTCTTGTTAATGCAAATACTACATTCTGGCCTCTCCTGAACACATAAATGATTTCTTCGTAAAGAACTCTTTCTGTCCTTAACCTCTCGGTGATCAGGTACACATTTTTCCTGTCATCTACAGATTCCTCTGATAGCCTTCTCAACACTACAGGGAGATCTCTTTTAATGTCCTTTTTGCAAATATAGTCCAGCGCTTTTACTTCATATCCTGTTCTGACAAATTCTTCATGTACTGTAAGATAGACGATAATAATTCTGTTGCCAAATTTTCTGAGCTGTCTCCCCAGTTCCAGTCCATTCATGCTTGGCATTTCAATATCAAGAAAACATACATCAAAAGCGTCTTCTTCCAATACCTCACAGAGAAAAGCCATGGGCTTGTCAAAGACTTCCACATCACAAACGACCTTTTCCCTGTAAAGGATCTCATGGATCTTCTTTTTCACAAACTATGCATATTCAAGATTGTCGTCAACTACAGCTATTCTGAACATTTTCCTCATCTCCGAAATAAATAATATTTGTCTCTTCCAACATCATACAAAATATTTTCATTTTGAGAAACAGTGAGTTTAAACATATTGAGAACCTTACCGCTCTTATTTTGGCTGGTGTAGTCCCAACTCCCCTCCTCACCTTTGTGGATCCTGATATAAATATCATCCACAACCTGATTAAGTCCCATATCTTCGCTGCTTATTCTCCTCCAGCGGCCTATGATCGTCCGGATTCGATTTCTGGTAAGGCGATATACTTCCTTTGGCACATCCCCAGCCATCAGAAGATCTTCCCGCTGAATATCTGCAAGAGAAACCACCTGATCAAAAATCTCTTTGTGCTTCTCATAAGAGAATCCCATTTCCAGCAAAGCAACCATATGCTGTAGCGCTGTCTTGGGGTACTCCTCATTTCCTGTTTGAAAATAACATCCAAGCAGGTAATGAATACTTTCCAGTACCGTTTCTTCTGCCGATAAACCCTTTTCCTGCAAGCCTCTTGCTGCCAGTTTCACAGCTTCAACCTGTATCCTATTGACTTCCAAATGAACGTTCCTCGCACTGGCTACGCATATTAGGAAACTTTTTATGCGTATTAGTTTGTGTCTTGTTGTCTCAAAACTTGATACACTATTACCGTAGGCAATAGCTCTTTTGTATACAACGCCCTATACAAACGAAAGGATAAATCATCTCTCATGATGGAAAAGGACATTTACACCAGCATCGGCAATCAAATCAAAAAATATCGGAAACGCGCAGGCCTGACGCAGCAAACTCTGGCAGACATTATGGACTGGTCTACCAGTTTTGTCAGCCGCCTTGAAAACGGTCAATCCATGACCAGCATTCAAGGGCTCATTGACTTGTCACAGGCACTGGATGTTCCTATCGATGCACTTCTGGTTGAAATTCCTGTTCCGTCTGACATTTCAGATGATCCTTCTCTTTCTCCGCAGATCATGCGGATCACAACGAAGCTGCATTCATTAAATGCCAAGCAGTTGGAATATGTAAGTAACAACATCGACTTGTTGCTTGCTATGAATATAGAGTAGCACAAAATAAATTATTTTGGTGGAAATGTCACTAAAATGTCATTTTTTGTCACCGAACTGGCAAAAACACTTATTGGCAGATGACATTACTACCCAATTAAAGCATTTTACAAAAACATAGAGGGTGTTGCAGTCTGATCTTTGCGACACCCTCTTTTCTTATTTCCACACCTGTTTTTCATGCTTTTTGAGCTGAAACAAAATACGCAGCGCTTCCGTCACGGAACTTCCTTTCAGGCTGGAAGCGCTTCCCTCGTAATGAATAGGAACCTCCACTGTCCTCCTGTTTCTGCAGTAATAGCGCATCTCTGTCTGATACATATGGCCGGTAGATAAAAATTCATCAAATTTAAGGCCCTCTAAGACTGCCCTTTGGAATGCTTCAAAACCACTTGTCATATCCTTCAGTCTGGTTCCCAGCACCAGATTTGACAGCCAGGTTCCCCCCTGGCTCAGAATTCTTCTGTATAAAGGCTGATCCTCCATGGATCCACCTTTCATAAACCGGGACCCCCAGACACACTCATAGTCCTCATCCAGCTTTTCAAGATATTGTGGGATCTCCGCCGGAAGATGGCTTCCTCCTCCATCCATCTCGATCACACGCTCTGCGCCATCCGCAAGAGCCTGCCTAAACCCCTCAAGATAACAGGAAATTACTCCCTTTGATTCTTGATAAAAAATACATTTTACCTTATCGCTCTTTTTTTCTCTTTCCCGGATGATCTCTTCCGTGCGGTCTTTAGAATAGCTGTCTATTACCGGATATATATAAAGATTATCATACGGCAGTGAAAGAATTTCATCCAAAATTCTCCCCATGGTGCTTTCTTCATTTGCAACGGGCATTACTATAATTGTCTTTTTCATTGTGCTTGTTACATCGCTTTCGTATATTTTTCTATCTGCTCATCCGTTATTTGCAGCATATCTGCACCATTTACATATCCATAGTACCATTCTGTCACATGATCCATTGTCTGTCTGATATCCCATACAGGCTTCCAGCCAAATACCGATTTGATCTTTGCACAATCGAGCTTTAAAAGCTTTGCCTCATGAGGTCCCTTCTCGCTGCCGCTTACCCATTTTTGCTCTCTGCCCGACAGTTCTTTCCACTTCTGGCAAAACAGATCTGCCATCTGTCCCGTTGTAATGCAGTTTTCTTCCTGAGGGCCAATGTTATAGGCTCCTTCCAGCTTTTTATTCTGCAGCTGCTCCACTGCAACTCTCAGATAGGCAAGCACCGGCTCCAGCACATGCTGATAAGGTCTTATCGAATCTGGGTTCCTGATCAAAATATCCTGTTCCTTTTCTGCCGCCCGCACACAGTCTGGAATGATCCTGTCCACGGCAAAATCTCCACCACCGATCACATTTCCGGCTCTCATGGTGGTGATTGCAATATCACGATCTTCAAAAAAAGATTGTCTGTAGCTGGCGGTCACAAGCTCCGAACAAGACTTGCTGTTAGAATAAGGATCAAAGCCATTCAGTTCTTCATTTTCCCGATATCCCCAATCCCATTCTCTGTTCAGGTATACTTTATCCGTTGTGACATTCACAAACGATTGCACGCTTTCAAGGTTACGAATGCATTCTAATACATTGACCGTTCCCATGACATTCGTTTCATATGTATAGGCCGGCCTTTTGTAGGATTCCCGCACAATGGGCTGTGCCGCCATATGAATCACGATTTCCGGTCTGCACTCCTTCATAAATTGAAACAGCTTCTCATAATCCCGTACATCCCCAATCACAGAAGCCATTTCCTTTTCCAGCGAGAGAATTCGGAACAGAGCCGGATCCTCCGGCGCTTCCAGGGCATAACCATACACCTGTGCTCCAGCCTGTAACAGCGTCCGGCACATCCAGCTTCCCTTAAAACCTGTATGTCCCGTGATCAGCACTTTTCTGCCTCGATACTGCTCTAAAAACACTCTTTTATTTTTTATTTCGCCGTTTCCCATTTGATCCCCCATTAACTGCAAAGTTCTATGATCCTATCAGCCATACAATCAAGCATTTCCTTCGTCATCCCTGGATATACTCCGATCCAGAAAGAATCTCTCATAATTCTGTCTGTGTTTTCCAAAGATCCTACGATCCGATAACCTTTTCCTAAGCTGCGCATCTCATCAAAGCAGGGATGCTTTGTCAGATTTCCGGCAAACAGCATTCTGGTCTGGATTCCCTGTTCTTCAAGTCCACGAACCAGACTGTTTCGGTCTGTTCCCTCCTTACAGGTAATCAAAAAGCCAAACCAGCTTGGGTCAGATCCGGGACAAGCGGTAGGAAGAATTAATTTTTCGCCCAGATTCTCTAATCTTTCATACAAATACTGGAAGTTCTCCTTACGTCTTTCCACAAAGGATGGGAATTTATCTATCTGCGCACATCCAATGGCTGCCTGAAGATCCGTGGCCTTCAGATTGTAACCGAAATGCGAATAAACATACTTATGGTCATATCCAAGGGGAAGCTCCCCATACTGCCTGTCAAATCTGTGTCCGCACAGATTGTCTCTTCCGGAGGGACATACGCAGTCTCTTCCCCAGTCCCGCATAGAGCGTACACATTTATGAAGAAGCGGATCATTTGTATATACGGCGCCGCCTTCTCCCATAGTCATATGATGTGGCGGATAAAAGCTGGAAGTACCAAGATCCCCTACCGTACCTGTAAAATATGTCTTACCGTCAAGCTCATAGGTGGAACCCAGCGCATCGCAATTATCTTCCACCAGCCAGAGCTTATGCTTTTCACAAAATGTCTTAACTGCCTTCAGATCAAAAGGGTTTCCAAGGGTGTGCGCTATCATCACAGCCTTGGTCTTTTCAGACAATGCTTTTTCAAGCATGTCCACATCAATATTATATTGGGGAATGGTCACATCCACAAATACCGGCACAGCGCCATATTGGATCAAAGGGGCAACCGTAGTCGGAAATCCTGCTGCCACTGTGATCACCTCGTCCCCTCTTTTCACAGCTCTTTCTCCAAGCAGCGGCGAAGTCAATGCCATAAACGCAAGCAGATTAGCCGATGAACCGGAGTTCACAAGGGAACAGTACTTCACATGCAGATACTCCCCAAGCTTTTTTTCAAACTCATCTGTATATCTGCCCGATGTAAGCCAAAACTCCAACGCACTGTCCACCAGGTTCTGCATTTCCTTTGCATCATACACTCTGGATGCATAGGGAATCCTGTCCCCTTCTTCATAAGGCTTCTTTTTATGAAATTTTTCATAATATCCGCCTACAAGCTGCAGGATCTGATCTCTGGCCTGCTCCTTTGTCATATTCTCAAACATAAAACTCCATCCTTTCCAATGAAAATCATTTCTTAGTATTTTCTTAATTTGAATATCTAGCTTGCATTATACGATCCAAATAAATATAATAATCTGGGTTATAAAAGGGGGATCACACCTATGTTTATAAAAGAAAAAACTGATAAATTAAAATCTTATTGGGATTACTTCGTTATTGCTGGTATATTTCTTATTCTTCATCTTTTTATGCAGACTGATTATTGGGATGATATTGTAACCTGCTCTGCACTGGCAAAAAATAACTTTGATCTTATAAGATACATGGATAATGTCTATCATTCCTGGAGTTCCCGCATTCTTGTTCAGGCAGTTGGGATCATAATCGGATATTTCCCCAATATCCTGTGGAAAATAATGGACGTTCTTTTTGTGTTATTACTTTACCATTCCATCAACAAGATTATATGCTTTTATACTCCACTATCAAATAAAGAAAGTGCAAAAAAATACTCTCTTTTTCTTGCCCTCAGTTTTCTGTGCTTTCCCTACTGTCTGATGGCATCCGCCGGGTGGATCACCACCACCACGGTATATACCTGGTGCTTCGCACTTTCCTTTTACGGCATTTCCGTTTTACTGTCAGCCTCAAAGGGAAATAAACTCTCTTTTTGTAACTATCTTTTCTTTGGGCTTGCTCTTCTTTACGCCGCTAACTTTGATATTATGTCCATTGTACTGCTGCTCATTTGGATTGTTTTATTTCTGATGTCAGCCAAAAACAAATCCTTCTATATCCTGTATGTGGAGGGGCTTTTCGCCATCCTCCTTAACCTGATCCTTTTTCTCGCATGTCCTGGAAATATGAACCGTATGAAATATGACGGTATCTATCACGGGACCTCTGATTTTGTTGAACTGACTTTCCTGGGGCACCTGCGTGTTGGCATTAACTCCACCTTTTACCACTTTGTTTCCATCCCGAATACCGCTTTGTTTCTCTGTTGTCTTGTTCTTGTGTTTTGCACTCTTGCTAAAACCAAAAACACTTTTATACGCCTGCTGTCCTTTATTCCTTTTGCCATAGATCTTTTTTGGACAGGCTATATGTTTGTTTTCTATACCCTAAAAAACAGACAGCTTACCTACATTTATCCTGATGATGATTTCATTGTTGGCTCACAGCCTGAGCAATACTGCGCTATGTTCTCAGCCACGATAATGATATTGGTTATCTTATATTTAATGGCTTATCTGACTGATTTTTCCAAGCTGTCCCTGCAGCTTATCTGGATCCTGGTACTGTTTGGGCTTTTGCCCCAAATTGCAGTAGGCTTCACCACTACGGCTTCCGCCTCCGTCATTCGTACCAGTTCCTTCTTTTACTTTGCTCTGATCCTCTGCTGCGGCATACTGGTGCGTTCCTGCCATCTTCTGAAAAACAGGCTGTGCTTTATTCTGCTTTCTATCACAGGATCAGCAGGTGCAATCGTCAGCCTTCTCCAGACCATACGCCACATAATGGTATACGGCTGATTCCCTATACGTTTTGTTCGTCTTCAAGCTCACGGATCCTTTTTTCCACCATGCTGAGCTGCTGGGTCAGAATCTTGATCTTCATAGCCTGTCTTGAAACAATGGAAGTAAGCGTCATAAGGATCGCAATGATGAAGGCAATACACAGAACATAGAGACCATTCATATTGCTTTCTATACCAAGCATTCTGATGAAAAGCACAAGAAGCTCGGGGAAGAAGATCATGATCCCCATCACAAGACCGGCAACCAGCCAGATCAATGTATACTTCAATTCAAGCATTTTCCTTTTGAGATAATAAAGGATGATTATAAAATAGCAGATCACCGCTATGGAAAGTGTAACTCTTAGTAAAGATGGTATCATTTCTGCCTCCTAACGCCAAAGCTCAATCGTCTGATCATCATTGCAATCGTAACCTTGCACATGTAGTATACTGATTTCTTAAACGTAATAGAGCTTGCCCCGCTTTCCCTTTCTTTCATCACAACCGGATATTCCATGATCTTACCGCCATGGACAGATGCAATAACCATAGCCTCCGGTTCCGGGTAGTCGGAAGGATAATCCTCTGCAAAGATCCTGATAAATTTTCTGTTCACCACCCGGTACCCGCTGGTAATATCTTTCACTCTGATCCCTGTCAACAGCCAGCCCAAAAAGCTTAAAAATCTGATCCCTATTCTTCTAAGGCTCGATGACTGGAAGCCCTCCTTTTCCACGAACCGGGAGCCAATGACCACATCAGCCTGTCCCTCTTCTATTACCTTCAGCATTTCCGCCAAAAAGCTTACATCATGCTGCCCGTCGCCGTCTATCTGCACTGCTGCATCATAATCATTTTCCTTGGCATAGCAGTAACCGGTCTGAACAGCTCCGCCGATCCCCATATTGATGGGAAGATTTACATATTGATAATGCTTCTTCCTGCATACGGCGCCCGTATCATCTGTGGAACCGTCGTTGATCACAAGATAATCATATTGAGGATAATTCTGTACCAGATTATCAACAACCTTTTCTATATTTGCCGCTTCATTATAAGCCGGGATAATAATTAAACATCTCATTTTGATCCTCATTCCAGGACGAACCTTATTCTGCTTTATATACCTGCTTATTTTACCATCATCTCACCATAATTGTCTACCATCACCGCACTTATCTTCTCTATTGCAATTTGCATATCTGTCATTTAAAATACAGATAATGATTAAATCCACTATCGGAGAATAGCTATGAATATTATTTATGCTTCCAATGACGCCTATGCAAAATTTCTCGGAATATCCATGTTATCTCTTTTTGACAACAACCGGGAAATCAATGAAATAGTAGTATATATTCTTGATCAGTCTATCTGCAGTGCAAACAAAGAGCATCTGCTGCAGATCGCCAGGCACTATGACCGTAAGATCTGCTTTATTGACATTCATGATTTTACCCTGTATCTGCCCTTTGATTTTGACACCTCCGGTTACAATCCCATTACTCTTTCCAGACTTTTTTTGTGCAGCTATCTGCCTGAAAGTATAGACCGCATTCTCTACTTAGACTGCGATATTATTGTAAACGGATCCATTCGGGAACTTGAAACCATTCCCTTCCAGGATCATCTTGTTGCCGCTGTTCCGGAGCTTCATATGCCTGTAGAAAAAAAAGCTCTGGTTGGTATTAAAAAACATGAGACTTATTACAATGCAGGGGTTTTACTTGTAAACCTATCCCTATGGAGAAAGGAAAAGATAGAGCCGGTCTTTGTGGAATATTACCGGTCTATGGGCGGAAAGCTGCTATACAATGATCAGGACATTATCAATCATTGCTGCAAGGACAGAATCCTCTGTCTGAGTCACACCTATAATCTTTCCACCAATTTGTATTACTTCCCCAGATACTTTGTAAAAAAGCTGCAGCCGGCATACGATACTGCATCTCCATCAGCCTATAAAGCAATCCTAAAATTTCCTTCCATCATACACTACATGGGGGATGAACGTCCATGGATCGCAGGCAACCGCAATAAATACCGCAGGCAGTTTGCTTATTACAAGAAACTGTCCCCCTGGAAGGAAGATCCCCCTGTAAAAGGCCAGAGGCTTTATATGCTCTGTTACCATATTTTAAATGTGATCACACTGCTCTGCCCCTGGTTCCGTATTCTCTTTTCAAAGCTGATCGGAATCAACAAATACAAATGGTTCAGTAAAAAATAGCACTGCAAAGGAGTGTCATCATGCCATCTATTCAACCAAAGGTTCATATATTGTTGTCTACCTACAACGGGAAAAAATATCTTTCTCAGCAGTTAGACAGTTTATTGTCTCAAACCTATCCCAATATCACCATCTACATTCGCGATGATGGTTCCAAAGATGACACCCTTCAGATTATTTCCCATTATGTAAAGGTGTCCCAGGATACTTCCGGTCCTAAAATCGTCTTTCTTCCTCCTGATGGAAAGAATTTGGGATATATGTCCAGCTTCTGGCTATTGCTCCGCGAATGCGGTTCTGCAGATTATTATGCCTTCTGCGATCAGGATGATGTCTGGCTTCCTGACAAGGTGGAGTGCGGCATTGCAGCACTTGAAAAAGAAGAGGCAGCTCTGCCCCTTCTCTATTCTTCCTCTTTTATTTATTGTGATGAAAATATGAATTTCACGGGAAATCCTGTAGAAATGTCTGATCATATCGCTTTTAAAGATGTTATGTTTTATACGCCGGCTTTTGGCTTTACCATCCTTATCAATGAAGCTCTGCGCCAAAAAGCTCTTTCTGCTTCCAGTCTCGACAAAATTCCGCATGATGGCTGGTGCCAGAAGATTGCAGCTTCTATGGGGAAATTTATCTACGACCCCAGACAAACCGCCAAATACAGAAGGCATTCCTCTACTGTCACTTACGCTAACTCAAGCAAGCTTCAGCTCATTGGCAAGTGGATCCAAAACGATCTGTTTGGCATCGGCCTTTCTGAATATTACTTTATTCTGGAACGCTTCTTTGAAGAATATGGCAGTCAGTTAAGCCCTCACGATCAGAAAGCTCTGGAGCTGTTCCGTGCTCACTCCGGGGTAAAGCTGCGCTATTTCAAAAAACTTTTTTATCCTGAAAGGCTTCGCCCCTCCCTGGGCGGTGAACTGGCACTTAGGATCTGCTTTGGGGTTGGGAGGTAGCGAACTTATTTTTTCTGAGACTTTTTAAAAGTTTCAGTTGTTCAATGTACATCGTTCTTATATCTTTATTTGAAATAATAATTTTATTTTCAAAAGCTAACACAACAAAAAGCAGTATCGATGTTGCCACTAATGCGGCATCTTTAATTCCTATGTCTGCAATTTGAACGGTTTTAAAATAGAAATAGTTAAACAGCACTGTTGACAACAGACCCAGTTGTGTGGAATTTGTCCTTCCAATGATAAAATTCCACACTTTTCTTGTAAGCATTAAACCTTTGTTATAACCACGCATGACTTCATAATATTGATTATACTGTCCCTCCCATCCTTTTTCTTTTTCCAGAAAAACTGCAATATATGCTGCAATTCTATTGATACCGTCTCTTTTTCTGTTGATAATATTCTGAAAGGGATACAAAACAATATAAGGAGCCAAAAAAATCACTGCATTCTCTGTTTCAAATGCCAATACGATTATTGACACTGTAATAGTGTACATTGCGAGCGTAATATTAGAGATTATATCCGTCGTACTGATAATTTCCTGCTTAAGCATTGAATATTCTGTATCCTTACTGATCATTTACAGTTTCTTCCTTTGTACTTTTTACCTTTACCTGATATTCTTCCGTTTCATAATGAGTTGGGCATAAGTAATCCAGTCGGCTCCACCCTTCAATACCATTTTGAGATATAATTTTCACCCATGCTTCTTTGTGATTATCTTCCGTTTCTGCAAAAATTAATTGCCCGCTCCATTTCACCACATCATTATTTTTCAAACGTTCTAAAGCAATCCCTCTCTCTACACTGGGAACATCACGAATTAATAATGCCGTTCTTATTCCCACCACCCGTAACTCTATCAGATCAGGTTCTGTAACCTCAAATGTCTCATCCTCATTTTGCATAACCTCTTCAGATATATCAGTTATTACCTTCTTCCTTTGCCCCGCTTCTATTTTATTAACTAATTTACTCTCTTCCTCACAATAAACGTTACCCGGGATACATAATACACTATCATTTGAGAACACTTTCGGCGGAACAACTATAATGATATATATCACGATGAAACATAGTATTTCTATTTTTTTGTTAGTTTTTCCTTTTGCATGCCACCTTATATACCATTTTTGTAATAAATCTTCAATATGCACTCCTATTACTGCTACTCCATTATCCGCTTTATAAAGTGCACTGCCAAATTTCTTATGTAAAAAACTTATTGGTATTTGAACTATACAATATATTAACCTGTGAAGCTTGATCAGCAGAAATGGTATACCCGACATAATCCACAGAATTATTCTTCCCACCAACAGCCATAACAAGAATACAAAGCACATTAAAAATGCCACTCTACATTCAACTGATATTGTCTCAAAAAATCCCACAACAAAACTCATGTTTCTTCCTCTGCATAAAAATCGCTGACTTGGATAGCATTACGCTCTTCATATTTTTCCTCGTCATGCTCTTGCTGTCTTATATCTATCCCCAACAATTCTCTTTTGACATGTTTTTTCGTCTCAGCATCCGTCAGCATACCACTTTCCTTTAACGTTAACGTTCTGCGCAGTTGCTCATCAAACATTATTTTTTGATGATTTTCAATCTTTTCGATTGCCTCTGCCTCAGAAATTTTACCTTCTGCCACCTCTGCTTGAATTGCCACTCTATAATCAATACAGTAATCTGCCGCAATTTTTTTGGCATTGTTTTTTAATTCAGCATCTAATTGTTGTTTCCCATACTTTTCTACATATTCTCTTGCCTTTTCCCCGGGAACTGCATCAACTGTTGAAATCTGGTACTCAAATCCTGTTCCCTCGTCTATTGTGTTATATTTAGACAGCTTTTCTGTAAGTTCTTCATCCATTCCTTCGTAATGTAAAACACTATATTTACATGTAATTTTTTTAACATCTAATGTAAAAAGTTTTCTAAAATATGCATCTACATCAATATTTCTATTTTGATAAAATACAATTGGATTCTTAATTTGTATTGTTGCAATGATATTAATTTCAAAAGGAAATGTATTTTCCTTACTGACAGATGGAAAACTAATTTCTTTTAAGTAAGGAGCCGTAGATACTTCAATCAATTTTGTATATTTCCCTTTCCTTATCTCCCTTGTCGTGGTATCCGCTCCCACCACAAAATCATCACCTGTTCCTCCAGATAAAATAAAAGCAGAATCTCTTTTATCATACTTTGGCACCGTAACAAACAAACCTGCATGAAATGGCTCTTCTCTAATAATCAGTTCATTTTTAAATTCATTCATCATTTGATCTCCGTTTCTGTTCAATCAGTCTCTCCAAAATCATGTTTGATACTGCATTTTGATTATCTTTTAAAAATGAAATAACATCCTCCCTGTAACTTTCATCCTGGTACATATTGCAAAAGTATGCAGAAATGTATTTTATTGTTTCTTGAGAAACACTGTATTCAGAAATTTCCTTTAAATAAGCCTGCAAAATTATATAAAGCTGCCTTCGGAAGGAATATTCTTCCATAACTATCCATAATATTTTTTTTAATTGCCTGTGCTGCTCAAGCCTTTCACATACTACCAAGGGCAAATCATATTTGACTTTATCTACCTGGTAATAGCACATCCTTATAAGTCTCAGATATTGTTTTGCAATATCTTTTCTTTTCCCATAGTTGTCAGCCTGCTGAAAAAGCCTGTAAAATATCCTGCAAATCAAAATTTGCAATTTTTTTGATTGTATTAAAAGTTGTGCCAAGAAAAATCCGTTCCTCTTTGTAAGATATGTGATTTTGTTCGCAAGTATTTTTTCCAGTGAATTTTCATAATTACAGCTTTGTTCTGTTTCTGCCTGCAACACATATACAAGACTAACCGGCATCCAAAACCAACCTCTCGTATCAGATAGCCATTGCTTAATCAGTTGTTGCGCATATTCCCTCTTATTTTCCATAATCATCCAATTCACATACCCCGCAAGCAGACATATATTATTATTATTTTGATGAAGTGCGGGTATAATTTCATTTATAGTCATTGTTCCACAACAATCAATCATTTTTGCCAATAGAGAAATTTCCCTGTCAATATAAAATGTTTTATAATATTTCTTGTCATTTGCTACCATAAACAACAGTCCAAGAATTACTTGCTGTAAATCTGGAAACTGTTCAAGCATGTTTCGAAATGCCGTTCCAGATTCATCTTCTAGGTTTAGGCAAATTTGTTTATTATCAAGCTCGACTTTCTGTCCGCCTATCATTTTTAATACTGTGTCGATCGCTACATATTTCTTCTGCTCTGTTTGTTCCTTGTTATCTCTTTCTTCAAAACACTTTTGTACTTTCTTTTTTAAATCTGTAATATCTTCTATATAAACACTGTTAAATGCCAGTAAAATTATTGCCAGTACGAAATTCTCTGTAAAAAAATATTTTTCAATAAATTCAATACAATCCTTCTTTTCTCTTAAATCATACTTTTTTTCTCCCTCACCGCTTTCTTCCTTTAACCCATGATAATGAATATGAATTCCACCGGTTCCCAGATCCTGAATAAATATTTGTTCTTGAGCATAATTATCATGCGCATTAAACTCAGATAACTTTTGTTTCTTCTCTTCAAGATCTTCAGAGCTTGCAAACTCCTCCTCTATTACCTCTGTATCGCATTCTTCCTTTTGGGGGTCTTCTTTACCTGCGTCTACTCCATCTTCTAATTTCATATTTTCACTCCATTATCTTTGTATAAAAATTTGATTTTGTGCACAATTGCCTGAAATATTCATTGTCCCTCTACCTTTTGTTTCACAATGGTTCTGTTGTTGTTCTTCCTTTTTTATCTGAGTTATTTTGTATGCCAGATGAGCAGCGATCTGAGCCGGATTCGAAGATCTATAATAATTTGTTTGCCTTGGATCAAATAGTTTTTCCGGCAAATAACTTTCATCTAAATAAATGGGTATAACAGTTGCATTATGTAAGTGTTTAGCAATCGCAATATTGGCTTCTTCCATGGTGACTTCCCTTTTCAGATATTCGTCTGATACGAAAAGCGCAACAAATCTTGATTGAATTCCAAAAATTTCATAAAACACGTCTCTTTGATTTCTTCCGCTTAAAATTCTTTGTCCTTCTTCTGACGCTGCAAAAAACGTGTGTATTTTCTCAGCCTTTAAATAGTAATATACTTTTTTCACAAGTTCTTCGTTCCCGTTTTCTCCTGATACATAAGAAAGTGCAATATCAAATCTATAATCCATATTTTCCCCCTTTAAATATTTGATTTTTTATTTTACTACATATTTCGACTCATATCTTACAAATCAACCAAACAATCATATTTTCCCACCCACTTTAAAACACTGCTTTACATCCATTTAATGAAGCGTAACGATATAAAAACAGCGCAGGAGGCTTTGCCTCCTGCGCTGTCTTATTTTATTATCCCAGCAACAATACCGTGCCGTTTACATATGTTCCGCGCTCATTTTGTGATGCGTCGTCTGTAGCAAGAATTTTATAATGCTCCTTGTCTATGAATTTACAGGTCGCGATCTTTGTGCCGGCAGGAAGGTTTTCACCTTCCAGTTCAATGATCAGCTTCTGCTGTTCTTCTGTCAGGCCGTCTGCAAAGCATACAGAGTACTTTTCTTTGATCTTGTCATTGTCAAGATCCATCTCTGCTCCGTTTACAACAATCTCCCCGGTAACAGGCTTTAAGATCACTGCATCCCCAATGCCGTTCTTGTGAACCAGAGTTGTTGTCAGTTTTCCGCCGACACGCACAGTTGCCACTCCGGCATCCGCTTCTCCTTCTCTCTGGGTTTCAAATACAAGCTCATAAGTGGTAAGATTCTTGTTTACTTCAAGACGGGTATACGGGTTCAGGACGATTGTTCTCAGGCCGCTTATCTGGTCGGCTGCAAGTACATAGGGACTTTCCTCCACAGCATCTGTTCCGATCAGATTCAGCAGCGCACTTGAAGCGGAACCGCTGATCGTTCCAACCAGCGTATTTCCTTCCTCATCAGCCGAATATACCTTATCCAGGGCCAGTTCAAATTTCCCCAGTGTCCAGTTTGCCTTTGTGGGAACCACTTCATTTTTCACCGTTTTTACAGGACACAGTTCCATATTTTGTAATACCAGATTGCTCTTCAGACTGATATTTCCGGCAAACCGAAGCTTATGTCCATTGCCTATGATTATCAGTGTTCCTGCCTTTGACGGCAATGCCAGGCTGCTGTATTTTCCATCCTTCTTTTGATTTCCGATTTCCACATCCGATTGAAGCTTGATCACATAATCCACATATTCCTTGCTTCCCTCTTTCTTAAGAGACAGTGCATCGATTTCCTTAACTGCCTCCTCAAAGTTCTTAAACTGGCTGATCTCTTCCTCTGGACCCGGATTGATAATCAGCGATACTTCTGCCTTATCCTGCGTGTTACAGCCATAAATAATTTCCTTTCCTGACTTTAACACTCCGAAGCTGTTATTATACGCTCCCATCGCTTCCTCGCCCTCTTCTTCACCGCTATATGCCGGGGTGAACCAGTGCGTGGATACCTTGGGCGCTGTCAGCAGCACCATTCCCTCATGAAGCTGGGCATAGGTGCTTCCGTTATTATATTTCAGTCCTATGGCGATGGCGTCCTGTTTAGGATTAGCGGCAAGCCAGTTATTTTCTGTTGTCACGGTACCCTTGATTTCAATCAGTGATTTGCCGTTTTTATCCTGCTTACCCTGAAGATAATTATTTCTTTCCTGTAAAACAACATGGTTCAGCGATATCTTTCCATCGCCAACCGCCTTACTGCCCGCAAAAATAGCGCCGCCTTGCAGGGTAAGAACCTTGCTACAGGTAAGATTTTTGGTATTGATCAGGCCTTCTCCTAAAATGAGGATATTATTTGCCGTAACGTTTCCGTTATATGCCTCCACCGTAGCCTTTGCATACACAATAATTTCGTTTACGCCTGTAATTCCACCGGAAACAACATATGACTTATATTGATTTCCGCCATTCATAAATACTACAGTTCCAACTCCGGCAATTTTTCCTGCCACATTAAAATCATCTGCTGATCCAGGCGCTACGTTACTGCAATAATAGCTTCCCTTTGCATTTCCCGACAGGGTACCAACGCTCCTTACCAGATTCGATGCGTAATAGCCATTCATGGAAGAAACCGTTGCCTCCTGTAAAACATTATATTCCCTGAGTTCGTTTCCTCCTACGTTAATGTTATAGGATGTGGCTCCATAATACTGATAATTACCCGATTTATACTGCTTCACTGCCGCCATGCAGATTCCGTCAAAGGTTGTCGCACATCCTATGGTCAGGTTTCCTGTAAATACAATCGTATTTCCTGATGCTTCTCCCCGTGCCGGCTGGATGGTAACAGATTTTGCCTTAGTCGGGAGCTTCAGATTACTGATGGGAGTCATTGCTTTGTTGGTCATTCCGATATTTTTCAGCAGCATAATATTGTAATCCATGTTAAGATCATTCCTGCTGTTGATTTCCTTGACCGCATCCTCCAGGGTACAGAACTTCGTCTGATAGGTATTAAAGGTTTCGCCTGTATGCCTTCCGCAGACCTCTACTGCAGCTTCCAGACTTGTGAGGTACAATCCCTTCTCATACTTATAAAGGGTTCCTGCTGTCTTTGACAGATCTCCGTTGCTCATCTCATATTCTATTTCTATGTTTTCTGTTGCAGCCTTTGGCAGGTTGATCAGCTTCTGGAATGCGGCAGGCTTATTTCCTGTAAGCGTCAGTGCCGTAATATCCTGTGCCGTTGCTGCCGTATAGGTTCCTGCATTCACATCCCTGCAAATATACGGGATCATCTTGACAATCAGTGGCTGATTTACATCTGCCTGCTCGATATTTCCATCGATCGTAAGCTGTGATACAGCCTTGGAAAGCTCCTTTTTCGTATAGTAACTGTGAATTAACAGTTCTCCCGTTCCTGTAATATTGGTAAGCTTAATAGCCGCCGGGCTGTTCAGGCTGACTGGCGCTCCATCTTCCACATACACATTGGTTATTTTAATGCCCTTGTCCGTCCGCAGGGAAGCGCCGTTTTTCAGGCGAAGCTCTCCCAGCTCTACATTTGCATTCTTTCCCTTTAAGCTCTGTCCCTCCAGGGTCAGCGCTTTCTTACCACTGATCTTTGTGCAGGAAATGCTGATATTAGCGCCTGTTGCTGCTCCCTGCGCAAATGTTACATTGTAATTTCCCATGTTCAGCGCAATGCTGTAGCTTCGTGTAAAGACGCCTTTATTCAGCTTGCCATCTGTCAGACGTAAATTTTCAAATACCAGATCACAGTTCGGTTTTACTTCCCCTGTAAACATGATCGTAGGACAGCTTCCACTTTCACCCTTAATGGTAACTGTCTTTGCTTTGGCAGGAAGCTTCATTGCTCCGTAAGTTCCGTCCTTGCCGGTTTTTACGATGTAATTTCCTGTATCAAGCAATGTCATGGTGTATTCAGCCTGCAGATCATTCATGTTATCAATGATCGTTACCGCTTCTTCAAAGGTTTTTGCATAGGTCTTGCTGCCGTCGGTTCCTGCTATTTCCACCGTCATTTCTGCCAGATTGCCGTTTTTCACATAATTATTTCTGTCCTTATAGGCATTCCAGCTTGCAGCAGTGATTCCTTCCACTTCTTCCGCCCCGGCAGCTTTAGCTGCCAGCATTCTGAAAGGAAATGCCACAAATTTTTCAGCAGCCTCCGCAGGTGCGATCACAAGGTTCTGATCCTTATATTCGCTGAAATATACGATATGATCAGCAGCTGTTGTTTCTGCCGTGATCAGCTTACACAATACCCTCTCTCCGCTGACCTTTCCTTTTACTGTAAGCAGCGGCTTTCCGTTCTTATCCTGTTTGGAAGCCAGATAGCTCAAAGCCTCCTCTTCTCCATCCAGCTTTGCCCCTGTTGCATCGATACTTGTAATTGTGCCTGCCCCAAGCATATCCCAGCCGGAAGCGCCTGCTAATACCAGATTGGTAACGGTACTTGCCTTCTCTGTAGAGAGCTTTGTGTCTGTCAGCTTTAAGGTATCAACTGCCACAGAGTCTGCATTCACAGAAACACGCTCAAATTCTAAGGTTCCCTTATAGGAAACTGACCCCTGAACTGCCAGCTGTTTCGCTGCGCTTCCTTCTGCGCCGCCCTCAATAGTCACGCTTTGTGCTTTTCCGGCATCGGGAAGCTTTATTCCGCTGACCGCTTTGGTATCTGTCACGTCAACATCGCCAATTCCTGCTTCCACTACACTAATCCGATACTGCCCTTTCTTATTATTCAGGGCGTTAATTTCTTTCACTGCCTGTGTCAGATCCAGGAATATAGTGCTGCCAGAGCTTCCCTGGCTTCCCAGTCGTACTGTATTGTCATCTGTGCTGCTGTTAACCAGGTAAACAGCCTTTTCTGCCTTTACAAGGTTTTCATTAACCCCCTGCTCTGCCACTCCGTTCTTTACTATCTCCATGGTAATGTCTGACAACGGGGTCAGCCCGATGTTGGCAAGGTTTTTGGTCTTATCAAGTCCGATCTTCACTCCACTTTGTACAAGCTCCTGCTGCTGCCTTGTCTCGTTGTCCGCCAGCTGTATGCAGAGCTTTAATGGCTCGTTATGATTTATGATCTTTCCATTGATCGTCAGGTTGGTTATATGATTTGCATTCTTATTGTAGGTTATAGTTCCGTTTAGATTTGTAATATCTGTGATCGCCACTGCACCCTGCACTGTAAGGTTTGTCCCCATCAAGCCTACCTGGGCAACAGAGAAACTTCCTGCAATGACAGCCTTCTGCGAAACACGTACATCCCGAACCTTTACATTTCCGCTGATCAGGATATCAGCAGTATCCAGCATCAGATTACCATTTCCGCTGATATCTTTTATGGCCATCTTCGAGGTCTCCTGATCCACATCTGCTGCCTTGCCTACAGAGACATTTACCAGTCCCAATTCATATGCTCCCACTGAAACAGAGAGCTGCGCCCCCTGCGCACCGGATTTTGCCACCTTAACCGGCGCCAGATCGATCTCACAAAAATCGACACTTGCTTTCAATGTAAGGTTGTTTTTATAGTAAATGCTCCTGATCTCATCCTCAGCCCCGGACAGACTGGCGCTTCTGATATAAACCCGTGCGGCCTCTTTCGGAAGCTCCAGCGATACCGGCGCTGCAGCGCTTCCTACATTTTGTAACAGCAGGATCGTATATTCTGCGTTCACATCCTTTATTCCGTTGATCGCTGCCACAGCTTCATTAAAGCTGGTATAATAGCCCATTACCTGAGCTGTTTCCAGTTTACCATCCTTGGTATCCCCTGCACAGAGGGCCACTGCAACCTCATCTGCGTAGTAAACCAGAACCTTATTCTTATCCTTCCTTAAAATATATCCATCGGTATCTACAGCGCTATATTCATTAACGTTCAGCACATTCTCTGCTTCTGCACGGAAGCTTCCCGCATCTGCCTTCTGGGCTGTCAGAAGCTGCGAGGTTGCAGCCGGTGCATCTGTAAGCTTTACCGGTTTCGTAGCATCATTGTCAGGATCCGCAAGGTTAGGATAAACCCCTATATAAATCCTGTCTGCCTCCTGATCCTCCAGGAAAACATTTCCCTTTACGTTCAGATAAGGAATGCAGTTTTGCGCCTTTTTATCCAGCTTTCTTCTGGTAAACAGATGTGCATCATCCGTGGTACTGGTAAGATTTCCGGTAATGTTAAATTCCTGGTCTGCCATGATCACGGCATGGTCGCCGCTCAGTATCACATTCCCAAGATTTGCCTTTCCGTTTGCAAACAGTTCTCCGCTTGAAACAGCTGCCGCCTGAACGGTTACATTATTCTGAGCGGTCAGGATGCAATTTTCCACACTGAGTTTAGCAGCCTGAAGATTGCCGCCTGCAAATGCATTTTGCTTGGTTTTATATTTTGCAACTACAAATTCGGATACACCGATCTGTACCTCTGCAAACTTACTTATATTTCCGTATAGCTCATTATCCGTGCCGTCATAGGTTGTTGTCAGCACTGCCTTATCCGTTATCCTGAGGACTCCCTTGCTTCCTCCATCCAATTCCAGAGGCGTGTTAAAGCTGACCGTTCCCTCAATGGTAACTGCATATCCTCCTGCAGACACCTTCACTGCCTTGGGATAAGGATACTGCTCTCCTGCTGCATCCTCAAAACCATTTTTGCCCTTCAGCATCTGTACAAAGCTGATATCCTTAAGCACTATATCTGAGGTAAAGCTGATGCCGCCGGTATAATAAAGCGTAGCAGGATTATCACCCTCCGGAGCGATGGTCAATATCTGCGCCATGTTCTTGCCGGGCATCTTGATCGCTGCCGGCGCTTCCTCGTTGGTAGCTGCCTCCGTCAGGTAAATCGTATAGTCGCGTTTGGTTTTCAGACTGCTGATTTCCTCAAGCGCATCCGCAAGATTCAGGCAATATGTAACAACCTCCTCGTTATCAGCCTTATAAACCAGCTTTGCTCCATATTGAGTCTCAGGATAAAATACCAGATATCCGCCCTTCTTGGCGATCATTCCTGACATACTGCCGGCATTATCCGGATAGATTTCCAGAACGTCTGTGGTGACATTTTGCGCCTTTGCAAGCTGAATGCCTTTTATCAACGCCGACTCCGTCATCTCTTCAAAGGCAATACTGCTAAAGCCTGCTGACGTTTTTTCCGTCAAACCGATTTCAAAGCCGCCTGCTGACATTATCGTTCCGGTAATGGTTATCTTGGGAACGATCTTTGTGATTTCTCCGGCTTTATTTCTGGTCACTGCCGCCGGAGCAAGGAGTGTTCCATTTCCATCCTCGTTCAGGATGTTTGTGATCGTTACGGCATCCTCTGCCTCAAGAGTATTGCTTCCCATGTGGAGCTGACCTGCTGCAATTTTTCCCTTCACATGCAGGTCGGAGCCAACCAGGCTTAAGACTGCTATATTGCTCAGTTCTCCTTCCAGCATCTTAAGCTCAGGACTTTCAAAAATAAACTGTGAATCCTTTGTAACACCGGATCCGCTTACCTTTCCAATGGATTTTCCAGCCGCCACTTCACAGTCTTTCAGCTTCAGACTATAATTTCCAAGGGTAATCTGAGCCTTTGCGGCACCCGGATTGAAGATCAGATTTTCCAGGATCACATTACATTTCAGTGTAAGGCCTCCCTTGTAAGAAAGAACTGCCTTTTTTCCTGCCTGCCCGATTCTTCCGGCAACTGTAACCTCCGCTGCCTTAGTCGGAAGCGTCAATGCCTTTGAGGTCGTTGTGACTGCTGTCTGCCCCTGGTCATCTATGATCGTGACCATATACTTCTTTTGTACTTCTGCCAGACGGTCAATTTCGCTAAAAGCCTCCTGCAGGGTTTCAAAGCCACCATTATAGATCCAAGCTCCGGCCTCCTGATCGTAACTCTCCAAAACTACCGCCTGCTTTGCCACACTGTTGCACTTGATCGCCTTTCCATCCTTGTGGGTCAGGTGGGTGATCTGAATTCGTTCCCCGTTTTCTGCGTAAACACTGCCCACTACAAACCAGCCGCTTGCTGCCTTTTCTGCATTCAGCAATAGCACATTCTGGCTATAATTGCCCTCAAGCGACTTTACGGAAATATCAATGGCTGCCTTACGAATGCGTGCAATGCCGTTCTCATTTACAACCATACCATCACTGTCAATTTGAGTATCCCCGCTGTATCCACTGTCCGCAGATATATTTCCGGTGATGGTTAAGATATTTTTCTGATTATCCGCATAACAGATTTTATTTTTGTCATCATGGGGAATCAGATTATTCAGGGTTATTTTACCGTTTCCGTCAAGGGTAGCATTCCCCATGGTCAGCGTATTCTTCACATTCACTGCCCCGGTCACTTCCACAACCGAAGCTGTCCATGCTGCATTGGTAATGGTAAGCTTTCCTCCCACCTTTACCACTGTGTTGTTAAAGGATACCGCTTCTACTGTCAGATCCTTTGCTACCGTCAATTCATTTTCGCTCTTACCTGCTCCGAGTACAAAAAGTCTTGATCCTGCCGCACCGGAAACTGTGGTAAATTCAGCGCTGCTGTTTAACAGTTCTAAGGCTTTGCCGCCTAAATTTGCAGCCGTTACATTCTTCACATATGTATTGCTGCTCTTTTCATACTTTTCCGCCACCAGATCGATATTTTCAAACGTCACATTGGTAGGCAGCTTTACATCTCCCACAAAGCGGAATTCAACCCTGCCTCCCGCTTTTGTTCCCCGGAAGATCACCTTTTCTGCCTTAGCAGGCAGCGTCAGCGCCTCCTGTGTATCCACATCCTCCGATATTTCCACAATATATGTCATAGAACTGTTAGAAAGGGCTGCCAAATAAGCAGACGCATCCGTCCACTTAATAAATGACTTTAAGATCCGGGCTTTGGAGTCATCCCCATCTGCATCCTGTGCCTTAATGGTGATCCATTCCCCTCCTACATAAACATTTTGTCCGAGCTGATATGCCCGTGTATATTTGGAAGCCGGGTCACTTTGCATAATAGAAAGCTCTTCAACCGGAAAAGCCTTGTTTCCTGTGGTAAACAGAAAACTTCTGGCTCCCAGGTCAAGTACAGGATAACAGCCGTTTTCATCCCTGTTAAGCTTAGCTGTTCCATTTCCCAGATCTCCATCCTCATCGATCACTACAGAGGTGTCGGAAGCTATTTTCCCATACTTAAGGGCCAGGTTTTCTTCCTGCTTCGTTATATGAAGCAGGGAAACCGTACTTGTACTGCCCACATAAAGGAAGGCTTCTTCTCCCATGGATGCCCCGTTATCATCATATGCTGCGCGGATCTCCAAAGTCTGCAGCGCCGCCTTATCATTTATCACAAGTTCTGAGCTGGCAGAAAGCCTTGCCACACCACCGCTTACCTGATTAATGGTGTCGCAGACCCAGATGCTGTTTTCCTTCAGGTAAAGATCCTTGACTCTTTCTGTGTTTTTGATGTATGCTGCGCCGCTGTTAAAAATACTTCCGCCCGGTGCGATCAGTCTGTCTGTTTTCCAAATACCATAATTGGTAACAGAAGGACCGGTTGTATAGGGTTTCTTTACATTGATCGTTCCTGCCGTAAGCTTACCAGCCCTATTATCCGAATTCATGATATAGGCGTTAACGTTATTAAGTGCAAGTTCCTTCGCTATTGCCAGTTCGGTTCCTTCTCCAACCGTTACGAGTCCATTGCTTGCTGCCACATTGTCGCATTCCAATGCTGTGTTAACATTATAGCTTGTTTGGGCCGTAGAAGAATAGGCACTTCCCTGCACATCCATATAGGAAGCACTTATCTTATCTACCTTCCAGGTGTTGCCTGATACATTAACACGTTTTGCAGAAATTTCTCCCGATATTTCATAGGTGTATTCCTCCATGTTTTCCTGTACATAGCCGGAATCCATCTGAAGATACACTGCATTTACCGCATTGATATTTACATTTGAAAAGACAGGCCGTTTTTCCGGTAACGTTACCTCATTGCGGGAGGCATCTACATAATCCGCCCCGCCTCTCGTCTGATAAAAGAGTGATGACTCCTTCCCTGTCAGGGTAAGCTTTGATGCTGCTCCTGAACTGTTGATTACCCGCATTCCTTCAAAGAAAAACACAGAATTGGATGCAAAGGTAATGGAATGACCGTTCAGATCCAGACTGCAATATGCTATTTTATCATTTTCCCATCTCGGCGTCTGCATCAAGGCAGTGGTAACAAAGGCGGGAATGGTAACATCCCTGGAAAGGATGCAGTTGTCCTCAAAGGCAAAGGAATACTCTCCCTTTATTCCCCCAAAATCTGCGGTCAGCCCTGCAACTGCCTTTTCCATGGACGAATAATATCGCCCATTATCAATTCCTGTTTCGGAATCGTAGCGGGAAACCCTTACCACATTTTTGGCTGCCTTAAGATAATTCCCTTCTCTTTCTACAAAACCCTGATTTCCGGTAATTGCAATATAAGCTTCCGGGAAATCCTTCTTCTGTGATGTCACCGTGGCAATAATTTCGCCGGAATCAAACTCGGCCGCATTCTCACCGTCCTCTGTGCAGATCCTCTTTTCAATAAGCAGCGGGTTTTCCAGATTCGTTTCGTTTGTCAGCTTGCCGGAAAATTTCATCTGTCCGTTCTGAGCGCCGTTTTCGCTTTTAAGCAGAGTAATGAAAGCCGGATACTCTGTGCTGTCATAGCTTTTCAGCTTCAGGTTTTTAAAGGATGCCACCCCGGAAATCAGAACATATCTTCCGGTATACAATTCCGTAGTGCCATTTACAGTCAGATTGTGCACTCTGATCTCACTGCCTGAATCAATGATCAAATCTCCTGAGACCTTTAGATCCACCTGGAACTCTGTATTTCCTTCAATATGCAGAGCCTGTCCTGAATTTGCTGCAATTCCCTTGGACTGTCCTGTACTGTCATAAATCTGTGACAGGAAAATTCCCGCTTCCATATTTATTGTCAGCGTATGACCATTCAGATCCATACGTACTCTGCCAGAACCAGGATTCGCATTCCGGAAATTCAGATCGCCTCCTCCGGCTGTCATATCTGCATCCAGAGTGAGCAGATACTGGGCAGAAGTATTTTTTTCTGCCTCCTCATTTACATATTGGGCTGCCTCCTCAACACTGTAAAACGCCTTTGGAACTGTTCCCTGATCATCTGTTACGGTTACCGTTTTAGGCGGAACGTAGTCGGCTCCCTCCACAAGATTTAAATAGTTCTGTACATAACGGCTTTCCTGGAAGCAGGACTGTACCTGTCCCTTTGGAAATTTATTTGCGCCGCTTAAATATATTTTCGCACTGGTATCAATATAATACCACTTTTCATCCACTTTAACGATATTATAGGTGTGGGCATTAGCATCTGTTCCCATGATCACCTTGCTGGGAAGGCCCATCTCTCTTGAAAGTCTGGTGAAAAGCAGAGCATAGGCCTGACAGGTACCCTCCCCGTTGATCAAAGCAGAGTACGCTGTATGATAAACCGGCGTAGTCGTCCCTTTATAAGACACATGATCTACAATATAGTTGTAAATTGCCTTTACCTTCGCCTGATCACTTTGATTTCTGTAGGGATAAAGGGCTCCACCCTCCTGATTCAGCAAGGCGTCTATTGCGGAATCGACCGCATCCTCCTGTTCCCTGCTTGTCATAAAGGGAACGCCCGTCTTATAGGCATTATAATATACGCCATGATATCGAATGGAATGATAATCATAGTCTGTATAGAGGAACGAGACAGCATTGGGATCCCCTACTGTAAAGTTCAGGTAGTCTCCTTCATACGGTTTCATTCCCTAGCGTTCCTGGTAGAAATCAAATGCCTCCTGTAAGCTCAGCCTTCCGCTTTCGGAAAATTGATCGAACACGCCGTTTTCTACCAGAAACCAGTCCTGATCTCTCTGCACCAGCATATCTCTTACCGTCTGATATGCTTCTTCCTTTGTACCGCATATGGTAACCGCAGGCGCTCCCTGATGCCCACTTCCGTCAGCTGTAACGGTAACCGGCATACGGAGCTGAAATTCCACCATATCCGCCATAAGAACACGCATTTCAATATAAAGATGCATTCCGCCTGTTGCCCCGGTTCCTTCAAACCACATGGAATCCATGTAGGGAAGGACATCCGGCGTCAGAACATCTTTCATATAGCTGCCTGTAGTCTCTGCCTCCAGCTCTCCGGAGTCATTGGCTCTTATAATTGTCCATTTCACTGAAGCCGAATCACTTTGATCCTCGTTTTCCTCATTTCTTAAACTCTCTGCTGTGACCATCTGGCCGCCTGCGTCAATAAGAGCGGCGGATATCTTTTTCCCTTCTCCTACAAAAAGGGAAAGATTGTCTATTTTGCTGCCGGTTTCATCTAAAAAGCAGATTCCCTGATACTCCGTTTTTTCAAGATTTAAGCCCGTCGGTACACCCTTATTGGTAACAACAGCGCTCTCTGCCTTATTGCCGTCCGCATCCTCGGCAATCACCTTGAAATAATAAACCTTATTGTTTCCGGTTTCCAGATCTACTTCACTTTCAAAGAGAATGTTTTGCTCTGTATTTTTCCCCGGAGAGTTTATTTCCTTTAAAAGCGTCCAGTCGCTTTCCCCGGCGTTCTCCTTTTCCGAACGGTAAATACTGTATTTTGCCACCTTCTGCGGATCAGAGTAAATAAAACTCAGGGAAATCTGCGACTCGCTCTGCCCAATCTTTACATTTTCCGGCGCACCCAGAGCGCCGTTTGCATCGTTCAGAAGCAATCCCTTTCCCTCATTCAGGTTCTCCGGCGTGGCCGAAGGGGAAGGAGTCGGACTTATGGTCGGACTGCTGGAAGGCTCCATTTCCCCTGCGGTGGGACTAGGGCTCATTTCTCCCTCAGGGCTTTCGGTTTCCTGAGGGTTCTCTCCTCCTGCTTCAGGGCTGCTCGTTTCCTGGGGTTCCTGTCCCTCCGTTTCCGGACTGCCAGTCGGCGTTTCTGCTGTAGGAGTCGGTGTTTCCTGCCCCTCTGCTCCACTTTCCCCTGCCGGTGTAGGCGTCCCCATCTCCTCTCCGGGGGATGTTTCTTCCTCCTTGGCCGGGCTTGCGCTTGCTGCTGTCTCGAAAGGCTCAGGGGTGGCGCTTGTGGCAAACGCTGCCGTAGATGCGTCTGTCCACAAAAGCGCTGCTGCCAGGACAAATGCCACTCCTCTCTTTAAGCCAGTTTTAAACTGTTTTCTCATTCCTCTCCTCCGCTCTCATTTTCTTTTACACATATGGGCTTTATCGGTTTTTCCACCACCATCTTACTTTGGCGGGCTTTATATAAAATCTTATGGTCTTTGTTCCACCATAGGTATCTCCAATTCCTCTGATGGTCACAGCTGCAATCCCTGTCCTGTTATTATTCTGATAGCTTACAATCTCATAGCTGGCAGGATCTAGCTTGGTTCCTCCCATCCGGATCGTAATATCGGAGGGCTCCAGGGTTACCGCCTTCCCCCTGTAGGTCTGGTTCTGGATCTGCACTGTTGCAAACTTAATGTCCTTTTCTACAATTCGGTAGCTGCTTTCAATGGTTCCCTTATAATTGCCCTTTCCGGTAACAGTCACTTTTACCTCTGTTCCGATCGGAAGGATATCTCCTGCCTGAACCGGATCCCCGGCCTGCCTTATGGTTCCGTTTGCCAGAGCAGTTGTCTGCGCATAGGTATATTTTACTTCTCTGTCATAATCCACTCCTGCTTTTAAGGTTTTTCCGTTGCTGTCCTTTAAGGTAGGCGCAATCTTATAGTTATCCTTTTTATCCCGGTATACCTTATCGGGCGCCGTCAACGTTATCCCCGACTGTCCCGCACCGGACAGATCCTTTTGCCTGATGGCAAAGGGGATCTTAAGCGTGCCCTTAAATCCTCCCTTGCCGGTGATGATCATGGTTCCTTTTTCCCCTGTAGAACCGTTATTCCGGTATTTGATCGTATAATCCACACCTGCCGTAAGAGCCGTTCCATTGATCTTAATGGTAGGCTCCGGCATTGCACCGCCCTTGGTATAATCTGCCGTATACTGAGTTTCCTCTTCCATAAGGGAGGATGCCGTCAGATCATCGATTTCCACCTGATCTTTTTTTGCCTCCATCTCAACCTTGTTAATCTTATAGGTTCTGCGCAGGACGCCCTGGAAGCCTCCCTGTCCCACAAAGGAAATGGATGCTGTTCCCGCATTTTGATTGTTATAGTAGGATACGGTATAATCAACGCCTTCCGCAAGAGTTCTGTCCGTTCCATTCCAGCTTGTGGTAAGCGTATACCCCGACTGGGTTATCTCGCTTCCGGTATAGGGGAAGGATGTCTGCAGACCTGACACGGAAACTCTGCTCATCGGAATTCCTGTGATCCGGAAGCTGACGCTTCTTTCTCCCGCATAGCTGCCAATGCCTGTGATCACCGCATTTGCTTTTCCCGGATCCACATTGTTTTCATATCTTACCGTATAGTCCGTTCCCTCTGCCAGAACCATCGATCCATCTTTTAGGGTCAATGCCGGTGTGATGGCGCTTCCTGTATAGGTTTGGTTTGCAATGCGCGGCACAGATACGCTTCCGATCAGTTTGGCATCGGTTACGGTAAGTCCGGCCCATCTGGTTCCTGTATAGTTTCCGGTTCCCGTAATCCGGATCCGGTAGCTGCCTGCCTCCGTTACTGACATAAGCTCCTGGTCTTCCTGCCAATAGCTCAGCTCATAATCCCGGCCCTTCTTCAGAAGCTTGCCGTCTGCAAACAGCTTGACATCAGGCTTTTGCTCCCGTCCATTTGCTTTCAGGGTAACGTCGCCAGCCGTGATCTGTCCGTCCTCTCCCCCGATCTGTCTTGGCAGGATCAAGAAGGTTGTCTGTGCCTTTCCTGCATAATTTCCCTTCCCGCTGATGATAACCGTAGGAACTGTTTTGGAGGTAAAATCTTCATTTACCTTAATGTTGTTTTTGTAGGATACGGTATAATCCTTCTTTTCCTCTAAGAGCGTACTGCCGTTATATACCTGAACCGACGGCTTAACGGGTTTCCCGGTGTATTCCTGGCTGTCAATTCCGGCAATCCAGAGACCATCCTCCGACTGCACACCGGTCCATTTTGCATAGACGGTAAGCTCCCCATAGCTTCCCTTCGGGATCGTTGTCAGCGCTTTCTGGTACTCTGCATCCAGATACCAGCCGTCAAAGAAATACCCCGGCCTGCTGCCCGCTTCCTTTAAGATAATTTCCTTGCTTTCAATGGTGTAGCTTCCGGGATTTTCCCGGTTGTTTGTACCACCGTCCAGCAGGTAAGTAATGGAATACTCATGAGGGGTGTATTCCGCTGTCAGGATTTCATCCTTTTCTACCTTCTGGTAATTTCCTTTCCATCCCTTAAAGTCATAACCTGTTCTTTCCGGGTTTTGATCCGGCAGCTGCGCATCCCTGCCTTCCAGGACAATCTCATTTTTAATCTCGCTGCCGTCAAAGTCCTGGAAAATAACGGTAAATCTCTTTGGCACTACCACTGTATATTTTGCTTCCGCCACCTCGCTGTTTTCAAAACCTTCCAGCACTGCAATAGCCTTTATCTGCACCACCTTTTCGGTAGCTATGGCTTCGTCCAGCGTGATCGCTGTTTCATAACGGTGACAGTTTTCCTGCCCTATCACAGGAGTTGTTCCATCCAGTGTATAATAAATGGCGGTGCCTTCCTTTTGTGACGTCAGGGCAAGCAGCATTCCCTCCGGAACCTTCCCGCTGGAAATGGAAAACTCCGGCGCTTCAAGCTTCCATTTTGCCTTAAGCGCAATATCCCCTGTGCTTCCCTTCTTAATAACCGTGGTAGCAGAGGTATTTCCTTCTTCATGCCACCCTGCAAAGATCGTTCCCTTTTGTCCGACTGCGCTCTTTAGTGTAATGCTCGCTGTTTTTATGGTATAGGTGGATGGATTTTCTCCGCCCCCGGTTCCTCCATTCAGATCATAAGTGATCTGATATGTTTTGACCGCATAAGCAGCCGTAAGGGTTTCGTTCTTGTTAATATTCTGGTAATTTCCATTCCAGCCTGTGAAGTCATAGCCGGTTCTTTCGGGATCCGCAGGCAGTACGGCGTCTCTTCTCGCTGCCACAGTCTGCTTTTCAAGGATCGTTCCGTTATAGTCTTTAAAAGTAACCGTATATTCCAGGGGTTTTACCGTTACCGTGCAGCTGGCCGTCACTGTACTTCCCTTGTGATCCAAAACGCTGGCTGTTATAACGGCCGTTCCATCATTTCCTTTTACCGCACTGAGCTTTCCTGCCTTGCAGGTAACAACGGTCTCATCGGATGACTTCCAGCTGATATCCTCCTTATTTCTTCCGGTGGGTACCTTTGTAACAGAAAGACTGCCGCTTCCCCCCTCCGTCAGTTCCACAGTTTCCTTTGATAAAGCAAGTTCATTGTCACAGGCGATGTAAGTCTCCGAGCCAAATTCACTGTCCTCATAGCCTTCCATTACTGCTTTTGCAGAAACAGTCATGTTCTTGCTGATCATAATCGGCTCTGTGTAAAGAGCTGTGGTTTTGCCTCCATCTGTTGAATAATAAATCTCTGCGCCTGCCCTGGCTGTAAGCGCAACCTTTGCATTCCTGTCAATGGTAACAGAGCTTTCTCCCCTTGCAAAGGTTCCTGCCTCCGGGATAAATTCCGGCGTTTCCAGCTTTTCCGTAACCTTCACGGTACACTGTGCCGTTTTTCCCCCTGCTGCCGCCGTGATCACACAGCTTCCCTGTCCTACTCCGGTAACAGTGCCATTTTCTACTGTTGCAACCTCGGTATTGCTGCTTGTCCAGGTCAGGGCTGCCCCGGATGCATAGCTGGGTACAAGCGTTGCCGTCAATACAGCCTGGCTGCCCTTTTTCACTGTAAGCTCGTCATGACTTAAGATAATGCCGCTTACCGGGATCTCATGATTTCCCCCACTAAGATCCTCAAGACCTATTTCGTATATTGTTCCATTTTGATACTCATTGGGCGAAGAAGCAGTCAGATATCTGACCTTCCCCTGGGCATAAACACTGCCGTAAAGAGATCCGCCGGAAAGAGCAGGCTGATATTCCACTCTGTGGCCAGATCCGTCAAGAGCAACGCTTTCTATCTGGTTATAGGTATTATAATATAGTCTGTCTCCCAGCCGGAACAAGCCGGAATAGGCCCCAGACCACCAGCTTCCTGCAGAACCCGACACATACCATTTCCCCAGATCAGCAACTGCAGCTGTGCTTTGGTCTGCAGCCGTATATTTGGTAAGCTTCATGGTATTGCCGTCTGTGTAATAATAATCCCCGCCATCTCTCACAAGCTGGCTGCTCGCATTTCCCCAAAAGTAGTTATCATACGTTGTATCCGTAGCCGTGAGATCGACCACATCGCTTCCAATGGTCACCTCCCAGTCATGGTGTTTTCTTGCTGTAAGCTGCTCGTCACTTAAAAACATATAGCTATGACTGACCCCGCCGATCCGGTCCCAGGTCGGATCATCCCAGGTGACATCCACCTGATAAAGTTCTTCCCCCAGCACGATCATATTCCAGGCATGGTTCATGGCCGTACTGGTTACCATATAACAGTCAATTCCTACCTGATTACATAAATATTTATACGCAAGCGCATAGCCCTGGCATACTGCCGTTCTTTTTACCAATACGCCATATGCAGAATAACTGGTTCCGGGAATTGTACCGTTTAAATAATTCGCATAATCATACTCACAGTTCAGCACCAGGTATTCATGAAGAGCAATGGCTTTTTCCAGATCTGTCATGCTGTCATCTACCACTGCCAGTGCATCTGCCATTGCACTTTTAAAAGCCCCGTCATCCAGGCCGCTTTCATATGCCGGCAGCACGCTGTCTACTATTCCGTTAGAATAATAGCGCCAGCTGAAGGATGTTACATAATAAAGCTCCGGATGCTCATTTAAAATCCCTTTCACCAGATATTGGATGCGGCTCTTATTAATCTGATACTGGTAAATGTCAATTTCCGCTTTCTGTGCAAGCATGCCCTGATACAGTATCTCTTTTACGCTCTCCTCACTGTTTTCCTCCAAAGAAAGGAGCGCTATTCCGCCATTTCCGTTTTCTGCTCCCTCTACCTCAAAGGAGCCCGCCTGGTAGATGCCCTTCGAGTCAGCCTGCATTTCGAGCAGCTGCCCTCTTTGAGGCGTCATTGCAGCCGTTGCTGTAGGCGAAGCAGAGGGTGATACGCTTGGAGATGCGGTCGCCCCAGGGGATGCTGAAGGTGTACACAATGGATCTTCTGTTGGCTCCACTTCCTCCCCCGGTGTTGCTGTAGGCGCTTCTGTTTTTTCCGGTTCCGGTGTCATCTCCGGCGAAGCAGAGGGCTCCTGCGTAGCCTCTTCCTGTCCTTCCTCCGGGACAGCAGTGGGTGTGGCGGTAGGAATTGCTTCAGGCTCCTCAGTCGGCTCCAGAGCAGGCTCTTCTTCCTTCGTTTCCTCCGGCGTGCCTGTGGGTTCTGCCTCGTTTAACACCACCGCTGCGGCATTTTCCTGCGCCCGGGCAGCTATGGTCATGTCTGCACTTGTAAACAATAAAGCTGCAGCCAGTATTAAGCTGATAATTTTTTGTTTTTTCATGTTGTTTCCCCCTTCGGTCTATCTATATAAATACAAAAACAGTGGTATACTACATGTCATTATATAGTATACCACTATTGGAACATCCTGGGAAATATTTAATTTAAAATTTCACTCCACCTGACAGCCTTCTGATCCTCTGCTGCAATGTCAAAGGCCACCTCATCTAAAATCCTATGTGTCTCATTGCTGTAAACAACAATATTAAATCCGCTTTCATTAAGAGAATATTCCTGCCCGTTTATCATGATAGAACTGCAGTTACCTGCATTCCTGCCGCCGCTTACCATCTGATATGACTTTCTTCCCTCATCCAGGGTACCTGAGGTCTCCAGCATTTCTTTCTTTAGCTCTTCAGTCTTTACCTGTCCCTGTTCAATAACCGCCAGGTAGCTTTCTCCCTGCAAAGAAGATAATTCTGCGCCAAGACCAAGTAAATGCAGCTGAGCCGCAATATCCTGACTTATATTTGATAATGCATCATCCTTCACCGAGATCAGTATCGTATATCTGTCCTTTGCCGCCAGCAGAGCATCCAGATAATCACTGATATCCTCTATCCGGGTCAAGGTGTCATCTGCAAGAATATCTGCATATTCATCATTACTCAGGTCGGCATCCGTCCCCAGCTTCTGCCACCGTTTCAGATCAGCAATCAGCTGCGCCGTCCTCAGATCCGCACCTTCAGAATTAAGATGAAGATAGGAATTATAAAAGTATTTGCAGTTAAACATATAATCCACATAATTGCTGATCACCGGGCAGTCCAGCCTGTCAGCCAGTTGTTTCTGAAAGCTCACATACTCTGCCGGCTCCGTTGACATTTCCGTATGATAAATCGGGTAAGCAGCCACCACAAGCGTGGCGCCCCGCTCATTCAGATATTGATTCAGCTCATTGATCCTGTCAACAGAGGTATCGCCGATCCATGGAACTCCATATTCCACATCAAATTCCTGATTTTCTTCCCTTATATAAGATATATCTCCGTATTCATTAAATGCACTTCTGGAATAAACATCTCCGGAGTCCTGATTTCCTGCCAAGGACGCATACAGACCAAGACTCTTTTTCAGATAAACCGGGAAATTTCTGACCATGGTTTCTATATCCTTCATGCGAAGGATCTTCCACAAGTGATAATAATTTTCAATAGCCGTCCACGCAGTCATGCCGTCTACGATCTGATCATCGTCGTTATAATCCGTGTGGCACAGCACATAAATATCTCCCGGCACCACGTTGTATTTTGCCATTTCTTCCTGAAACGCATTGCCAAGTCCCCCATGAAGTCCCATGTCAACAACAGGCATCTTCATGCTTTCCTCGATCATCCGGGAATTGATCCCAAAAGGAAGATTGGAATTTCCAACAAGAACAATTTTGGGCCCTTCTATGGATTCCAGCCGATCCACCTTGTCAAGCAGCGAAGCATTATAGCCCTGCGCATATTGAGGAAGAATATGATTTACATAGGCGGCAAGCAGTATAAGCACCACCATCAGCTTTATAATAAAAATAAGATTCTTCTTAAAATTGGAAGTAGATAAACTGTGTCTGCTCATAACCTGTTCCGTAAAGCCCCCAATATAGTATTGCCAGCATGATCCCCATATAAATTCCCCAGCGGAAAACGATCTGCTGCCTGAAAATTGCAGCTTTAATATCCCTGCCATAATATTGCAGAACATCCAGCGCCATAATAACGATAAGAGGGATCATTGTAACCATTAATGCATATGGACTTTCAAATGCATTGACAAATTCAAAATTTAGCAGCCATTCCAGTCTGAAATCCGCTTTTATTTTCCCTAAAATGTACAATGCTGTTTTCAGCTGCTGCGATCGGAAGAAAAGCCAAGTAAAATCAATGAGGATAAATGTGGCGATCCGTTGAAAGACCTTATACATAAACATTTCTGTATGTATGGAAAGCCTCCCGTACACTTTTTCCTTAACAGGCTTTAATAGATCCTCCAAAACACTAAACAGACCGTTCAGTCCGCCCCATGCCACATAATTCCAGGCTGCGCCATGCCAAAGCCCGGAACACAGGAACACAATCATGGTATTTATTTGCTTTCGGATTTTCCCCTTTTTGCTGCCTCCAAGGGGTATGTACAAGTAGTCTCGAAACCAGGACGTTAATGAAATATGCCATCTTCTCCAGAAGTCCTTCACGGACGCGCCCATGTAAGGAGAGACAAAATTATGGTTCAGCTTGATTCCAAGTACCCTGGCTGAACCGATCGCCATCTGCGTATATCCATTAAAATCACAGTATATTTGAAAGGCAAACAAAAGAGTTGCAAACAAAAGCATCATACCTGAGTGTTCCTCAGGTGCGTCAAAGATCGGATCGACCACCCGGGAAAGATTATCGGCAACCGCAATTTTCATGAACAGCCCATAAGCCATTGTGAGCAGTCCGTTTTTGGCCTCCTGCACATCAAACTTCTGATCCGTTTTTAATTGCAGAAGCAGATTTTTGGATCTTTCTATGGGGCCGGCTACTAACTGAGGGAAAAAGGACACAAACAGCGCATAGCGAAAAGGATTTTTTTCTGCCTCGATCTCGTTTCTGTATACGTCAATGGTATATCCAATGGTTTGAAAAATAAAAAAGGATATCCCCACCGGCAGAACAATATCAAAATTAGGACATCGCAGGTCGATTCCCAATTTTTCACATATCATATTAAGATTATTGATCGCAAAGTTAGTATACTTAAAATAGAAGAGCAGCCCCAGATTAATGATCAGACTCAGGGAAATAATACTCAGCTTTGCTGCTTTCTGCCTTTTTAATCCTGCATGCTTTCCCGCCCATTCCAATGCCAGGCCACATAAATAAGTAACCGCAGTGGAAAAGAAGATCAGAATTCCATACTTTGCATTCCATGACATATAAAAATAGTAACTGGAAAGCAGCAGCCAGTACATTTTCACTTTCCTTGGAAGCAGAAAGTAGATCAACACCACCACAGGAAAAAACAGCAGATAATCTATCGAATTAAATGACATGATCACTCCTTAGCTTTCCCTTTGCCGCCTCATATTCTTCTTTGGTCAAAAAGGGATACATATCGTCCAGTTCCGGCGACACCATCGTTCCATCGGGTAATGCCTTTGAAGAAAGCTTAGGTGCAAAATTCTGCTTTTCATCCACCACAGCTTCTAAAAGGAGCGGTCCATCTTTTTCTAATTCTTTCATCAGCTCATCCCAATTTTCTGCATTTGCGTCCACCTTGATATAAGGAATTCCGTAAGCATAAGCAAGCTTTTCCATGCTTGGAAAGCTGATACCGTTTTCACTGTTTACTCCCACCATAGGCGGCTCAAACAAATTCGTCTGGGTCTGTCTGATAGAATGGTAGCCATCATTATTCAAAATAACGATCTTCATATTCAGATTGTGATAAACAACCGTTTGAAGCTCCTGCATATTCATCTGGAAGCTGCCATCACCATCTATGCAGATCACACGTTTCCCTCTTCTTGCAATGGAAACGCCGATCGCTGCCGGAAAACCATAGCCCATAGCTGCGCAGCCGGAATTGGTAAACATTCTCTGTTCCTTTTTGACAACTGCAGCCTGGAATGTCATAACACAGGCACTTCCGTTTCCCGTAATGATTGCATCTCCCTCCTGCAGCCTTTCGGTAAACTCCTTCAAAAACACATAGGGATTCAGCTTTTCCGACTGATAATATTCCTTTAACACCACAGGGTATTTTTCGTTGATCTCCCTGCATCTTGTAAGCCATTCTGCATGATCTCCCATGCTGTCCGGATGTTCTTCAAGGAACCTGTCCATCTCTTGCAGAACCTCTTTCACATCTGCATGTACAGGCATATCAACCTTTACAGTTGGCTTATGCAGTTCATTTTTGTCAATGTCCACTACAATTTTATAGGCATCCTTTGCAAAATTTTTATAATTATAACTGATCAGCCGGATATTCAGTCTTGATCCCAAAACAAGCAAAAGATCACTGCTCTGCACAACAAAATTTCCGCCTCTTGTGCCTACCGTGCCTGGCCGTCCGCAGTCACATGGATGTCCTTCCCACAGCAGATCATTTGCATTCCAGGCCGTTACTACCGGAATTTTCAGCTTTGCAATCACATCCAGGAATTCTTCGTAGGCGTTTCCAAGCCGTATCCCTGTTCCTGCAAAGATGACCGGCCGTTTTGCTTCCTTCAGCCTCTGTAAGATCTCCTCCGTCTGTTTCGTATCATACACAGGACATTCTTTCTCAAGTTCCTGGGCTTCATCAAATCCCTTCAGCTCTTCTGTTTCTATAAGCGCCCCCTGCACATCCAGTGGAATATCCAGCCATACAGGTCCTTTTCTTCCGTAATTGCACAAAAACCATGCCTTCTCCAGATAATACCGGATTTTTTCAGGCTCCGTCACCATAACTGCAAACTTTGTCATTCCCTTTACGCAATCGACAATCTGAAATTCCTGATCGCCAAGCTGGCGAAGGGGCACTTCTGTTGACCATGTTGTGGTCTCCCTCTTTACCTGTCCTGATACAATGAACATGGGAATAGAGTCCTGCCATCCTCCCAAAACACCTGTGATCGCATTGGTTCCGCCCGGTCCGCTGGTTACACAAACCGCAGCGACTCTTCCTGTATATCTGGCATACCCTTCCGCAGCGATGGCACACGCCTGTTCATGATGATTGTAAATGCATTGCAGTCCCTTCTGATGCCCAAAGGCATCATTTAAATGCATTGCGCCGCCACCAGTAATGGTAAAAACATGCTCCACTCCCTTTTTAACCATGAATTCTGAAATATACTTTGCCACTTTCATCTTCATTTCAGGCAATCCCCCTTATTGTCAAAAAAATCCAGCAATTCCTCCGCCCGGCAGGCTGTTCCCACTGCATTTGGGAACCTCAGGATTTCTTCTTTATTCTTAAATCCAAAACCATAGGTCACTCCCAGGAAATCCAGATCCAGCCTCTGCGCTCCTATGGCGTCATTGTCACTGTCCCCGATCATGACCGCTGTTTTCTTATCACAAACTCCTGTGCTTTCAAGACATAGCTTGATAATATCTGCTTTCTTAAGCTTATTCTCGTGATCGGCTCCGTAGATCACATCAGTATAGGCTCCAAATCCAAAATGGCGCACGATCTTTTCCGCATAATCCTGCCGCTTGTAGGTTGCTACTGCAATTTTCACTCCGCTTTCCTGCAGCTTTCTGCAGGTTTCCAGAATTCCCTCATAGGGCACTGCCTTTAACAGATCCACATCCTTATAGTGATTTCTGAATGTGGTTGCAAGCTCCTGAAGCTTTTCCTTTTCAAACCCATATATCCTTTGAAAGGAGTCCTGAATAGGCGGGCCTATGAACTTTTTGAGTTCCTCCTCAGAGGGCATGTCCAGCTTATGCGTTTCTATGGTATATCGTACTGATGAGAGAACTCCTTCTGTTGTGTCAAGAAGTGTTCCGTCTACATCAAAAATTGCCACCTTTTTCATTTCTTTTCCACATTTCTCCTCACATGCTTTTTCACCAGCTCATAGCTCAGTACGCACAGTACCGTAGCCAGCAATCCTACCGGCAAAACTGCGCTGATCCTGCACTTCCAAGATATATTTCGCAAAAAAAGAAAATGCAGCCCTCATGCCTCCCATATACAGCCGCATTTTCCTATTCCACTATTCGTTCTACCAGCAGGTTCTCCCTCCATCCACAACAATGACACTTCCTGTCATATAGCTGCTTGCTTCTGAGATCAGATATAAGATTGTACTTTTATATTCCTCTACATTGGCCATTCTTCCCATTGGAATTAGATTGGTCAGTTTTTCTAAAAATTCTTCATTTTGTCCATTATATACTCCTGCCGGACATAACGCATTTACCCTGATCCCTTTCTCTGCATAATATGTTGCAAGATATTTACTTAATCCAATTACTCCATGCTTAATAACTGAATATGTCACCGGTTTTATCGTTTGCTCATCATCCTTCAGCCCATCTCGGCGATAGATCCGCTGGTCTGGTGCTATAACCCCTAAATCAGAAGAAATATTCAGTATCACTCCCTTCTTCTGCTTTACCATCTCCTGCCCACATACCTGGGAACAGATCAGCGCCCCTGTCAATCCTACCGCAATGTCATTTTCCCACATTTCCAGCGGAAAATTTTCAAATTGGATCGCCTTCATGTTTTGAGCTTTGCCTTCTACTTTGGGATTGTTTGCAGCATTATTAATCAAGACATCAATATGACCATATTTATTCTTGATCTCTTCTATTACCTTTTCCACTTCACTCCTTGATGTGATATCAGCTACATACCCTTCTACTTTGCCAGCCTTTCCATATTTGTTTAATAACTCAGTTTTGGCATTTTGAATTGCCGACTCACATACATCAATAAGTACTGCAATTCCCTCTCCTTCTATCACTGCTTCGGCATGCTTTCTTCCCAGCAAACCTGCGCCTCCTGTGATGATCACTACCTTATCTTTAATTATAAATTTTTCAACTGCATTCATTTGAACCTCTCTCCCCGATTCACAGATTATAGTTCTATTATCCCGCCTGTTTGCAAAGATTGCTTCGCTGCCAGCGCTACCTTTAGGCTTTTCAATCCTTCTTCTATGGTTATTAAGCCATCCTCTTTCTTTCCTTCTACGGCATTTAAAAATAAGTTCATTTCCTCAAGGAACATATCATTTCTTTCAAACTCAAAACTTTCCTCATATATTGTTTTTCCGTTTTCGTCATATGCCGCTATATATGATCCAAGCAGATCAAACTCCACTTTTCCACTCGTTCCTACTATTCTGCATTTTCTAGTTGGCGGACTTTGAAGATAATCCTCCTGAATGCTCACAGGTACATGATATCCATCGATCTCATATTCCAGCAAAATAGAAGCCACATCTTCTACATCTATTTCAAGATCACTCAATTTTCCTCCAAGCGCATATACCTGCTTGGGCATTCCCAGAAAATAAATCAGATAATCGATCTCATGGATCTGGCTTAATATGACCCCTCCTCCCAGCTTTTCCTTACAGGCATACATTTGTCTATAGTCCTCATACTTGTGCCATTTTGTTACATTCTCACCTATTTGCGCATTGGCCATGACAATGCGGCCTATACTTCCGCTACTAATTAGTTCCTTCGCCTTTTTGATACAAGGATGAAATCTGTTTTGGTACCCAACAAATGTAATCTTTCCATTATTCCTGATTAATTCGCTTAATTTGTCAATGTTTGCATCATTATTTGATATTGGCTTTTCCACAAAAATATGTAAGTTATTTTGAGCCGCCCAAATCAGAATATCCATATGCAGACTGGTTGGATTGCATATAAATACGCAGTCAATATCAAGCTTTTCTGCTTCATCTAAATTGTTTAGGGTTTTTATCTTATATTTATCCTCTAAACCCGCTTCACTGATTACATTAAGCTTATTATCTAATACAAATTCCGCTCTCCTCACCCTGTACGCATAGATTTCGTCCTTTTCCCCTCTAAGCTGTACGAGGTTCCTCAAATGTCTTTGCCCAATTCCGCCCAATCCTACAAATAAAAACTTCATCCCATTAACCCTTTATGATCCCTCTGATATATTGAAGGCCTTCTGCTGCTGCTCCAATATAGTCATCTTCAAAATAAGTCTGCAGCACAAAATTGCCAGTATAACCATTTTTTATTAAATAGGGAATTCCTTCTTTAAAATTAGTATCTCCTGTTCCCAGAAAAACACTTTTTCCTGCATTTAACCGATCTTTCACATGAACGCTTATTACATGTCTCCCAAGTACTTTCATATCTTGCAGCATATCATGCCCACAGGCTGCACAGTTCCCGGCATCATAATATGCACCAACATATTCGCTGTTAAATTTGGATGCCAATTTCAAATACTTTTCTATAGGAAGCTCCGTTTCAAATCCGATGTGAATTCTCTGCTCCTCCAAAGTAGGTAAAACTTTATATATCGCCTCTGTCAGGATATCCTCTTCCTCCTGGCATCTTATTTCTGCATTCTCCAGCACAGGCAGTAAGATGGTCTTTGCCCCGATTTCACCTGCTTTCTTGATCAGCTCCTTTAGTACTTCTATATTTTCCTCTAATGAATACCCTTCTCTTCTAAAAAAAGGCTTTTCCAAAAAATAATCTGCACATACGGATTCAATAGGAATATTGGTTTCTGAAATACACTTTCTTATTTCTTTCCGTCCTTCCTCATTCCAAATAGGGTTTTCACTAAAATTCTTTTCTTCGAAAATCCATTCTATAAAATCAAAGCCTATTTTCTCTGCATGTTCAAATTCTTTTCTCCATGTTCTCCATGGGAACTCCTGCAATTTCGGATACGGTCTCGGTGAAAGTCTTCCTTGTATTACCCCCACTTTATTCATCTGCTTTCTCCTCTTTTCCTAAGTTTGATCGCACTTACATCCCTTTTCTTCCGCTTCCCAAAATCATAAGCTCCCTTGAAAAGCGGATAAATTTATGCTTATATATCTTTTTCACCGGCCCAAACATTCTTAAACAATAGCTTAAGCCTTTCAAAAATTTGCTTTTCCATACACATGGCAGCTGGATAAACTTCTCTGACTCTACACTCTCAAACTCCATCATCTTTAAAAGCTTATAGACTGAAGCTTTTGTATAGGGATGGATGTGGGTGGGATCCTGATAAAAAATAAAATACTGTGTCTCCCAGTCTGGAACCAGCAGGATCAGCAGCCCTCCCTTTTTCAGCACTCTTTTCATTTCATTCATATAATGCTCGGTATCACTGATATGCTCTATCACTGATTTTGTAAATACAACATCAAAATATTCATCTGGAAAGGGCAGCTTCTCCTTATTCAGATCTGCTATTTTCGCCTGCTGGCAATAGCTTGAGATATCACAGCCCTCTACTTGCATTCCTAACGTGGAAAAGGCATGCAAAAATTCTCCTCTCCCACATCCGTTATCCAATATCTTCATACCCTCTTTTAAGGTATATTTATCTATCAAATGCTTTGCCAGTTGTAACGGATATTCCCCAAAAGGTTTTTCTCCTACCTGGTATGCAACTTCAACATAATTTCTCATGATTTGTTATCTCCACAGCTCTTTTCAAGTTCTTTTCTTAAAACGGAAATATCTTCCCGTACATCATCAAATATCATCATTTTCTTCAAATCTAATTCTGTATCTATATCAGGGATTTCATTGGTTCTATACCCGATCATCTTATCCCCATGCAATAAATTTTCCCGAATAATAATATCCGCTTTCACAACGTCTACATATCCATTTGGAATATAAATTGACGGGAAATCCTGTCTTGGCATATTTACTTCATCACAGGTCATTCCCGAAATCAGGGGCTCCCAGTATTCCCCATTCTCCTTAAACCATTTATAGGGCGGATGATGGCACAGGTGTCCAGATCGAAGAGAGGTTGCTTCTTTATCCTTTTGGATCCTCATAATAGCATCCTCTATGATCTTGGGGGATCTTATGGGGGTGGTCGGCCTCATATGAACTAGATATTCAGGCACTTTCCCTTCATTCTCGTATAACCACTGTATGGCATGTTTCATAAAGTCTATATCCGCTGATGTGTCCTGTGCATACTCCGCAGGCCTGAGGAATGGGACTTCTGCTCCATACCTTTTTGCAATTTCCCTTATCTCCTCTGAATCCGTGCTGACGATCACGCGCTGTATATTTTTTGTCAATTTTGCCGCCGCAATCGAATATGCAATTAACGGGTGCCCCCATATTTTTCTGATATTCTTCTTCGGTACCGTTTTTGAACCACCTCTTGCCGGAATGATTGCAATACATGATTCATAATCGATATGTTCCAATATTTTTGTATCCATTTAACATCCCCGCAGTTTTTTTCTGGTTTCCATTTCCCTGTCTGAAAGCTTTTTCTCTCCATCCCCGAGGATCGTTTCGATTAACCGGACATCCTCCGTAAGTCTTAATAAATCCTTCACGTTTAAGGATGCTGCCTGGTCTGAACCATACATGGTATTATCCAATGTGATATGTCTTTCCAGGGAGGTGGCTCCTAATGCCACTGCACAGGTGGATACGATCCTGCCTGCTTCATGCCCGCTATATCCCACCTGACAGCCATATCTCTTTCTTAATGCAGGAATCAGATTTAAATTTGCATCTTCCTTGGGCATGGGATATGTGCTGTTACAATGCATCAGCTCAAACGGACAGTTATAGCTCCGGAATACCTCCACTGCATGATCAATCTCTTCATAGGTGCTCATTCCTGTTGCTATAAAAGTATACTTTTGTTCACTTGCCACTTCTTTTAATAATTCATCATTTGTCAGCATTGCCGATGCTATCTTGTTATATTTCAGGTCATACTGCTGCAGAAATTTCTGTGCCTCTATGTCCCAGGCTGATGCAAACCATGCTATTTTTTTCTCTCTGCAATATCTATCTATTTCATCATACTCTTCTTTTCCAAACTCCAGCCCCTCTTTCTGTGCACGCTGTGTTGTTCCCCATGGGCTTTCCCGGTAGCTGTCAAGATATTCCTTTGTATACACCCTGTCTACTGTTCTTTTCTGAAATTTCACCGCATCACAGTCAGCTAACACTGCCCAGTCAATCAGCTTCTTAGCTATGTCCATGTCTCCATTATGGTTTATCCCTATTTCTGCAACTATAAAAACGTGCTTTCCGTTCATCATTTCTTCTCCTTTATCTTTCTCCAATGCTTCGCTCAATTTCTTCACATAGAATATGTCCTAGTAATATATGCATTTCCTGAATTCTTGGGGTATCCTTTGAAGGGACTCTAAAAACTATATTTGCATAATTCATAATTTCTGAATCTGCTTCCAAATCCCCTGTAAACAGAATTGTCCGTATTCCTTTCTTTTCCCCCATTTTAAATGCTTCTATTACATTCTTTGCTTTTCCGCTTGTTGATATCCCCAATAGGACATCGCCTTCTTTTCCAAAAGCCTCTACCTGCCTGGAAAAAACCTTATCATACTGGTAATCGTTCGCTATCGCAGTCAGCGATGACGTATTTACGTTAAGAGCCATTGCTGGCAACGCTTCCCTTTCCTTATAAAATCTTGAAACCAGCTCTGTTGCCAGGTGCTGTGCATCCGCTGCGCTTCCTCCGTTTCCGCACAGCATAAGCTTTCCTCCGCTATGATAGCACCTAACCGCTTCATCAATGATCTTCGAAAATATTTCTATCCTTTCGCCATCACACACTATCTTTTGTAATATGTTAAGGTGTTCATTCATTCGTTGCATTATCGTTACACCATAACCATTCTCGCCCTTTGCCTTTATGGTGTTATGCAACATTGTATATACTTCCGCTATACACCCCTTCCCTCCAGGCGTAGTCAGCACATACTTCGATATTTCCCTTACTTCATAAATCGCATCCGCTGGACAGACTGAAACACCTGCATGCTGCAGAGCATCCATATCATACTTTCCATCTCCGATATAACAAACTTCGCTTTTACTGATATTATAGTTCTTTATAATTTCCTGTAATTCGTCCCACTTTTGCTTGCAGCCCAACACGAAAAAGTTAAGTTGCAGTTCCTCTTTTAGCCTCTGTGCAAATGTGGTGCTTTCCCCTGTAATAGCCCCTACAACATACCCTTCTGCCTTTAACATATGGATTGCATCTAAGTCTTTTAGTGAAACTGATTTTGTTTCTTCTTTCCCGCATATGTATTTCTTTCCATCCGTGATGACTCCATCAATGTCAAATACTACAGCCTTAACGTTTGTGTTCATTTAATTACGTTTGATGTTTTTGATGAAAAAACAGCATACTCCTTTCTTTTTTACATATTACTTTTAACCTTTTGGTATTAATAGTTACTCATTCCTTTTACCCCCGAGGTTTTCTCAATTACATTAACAATATTTTTCATGGCATTTCCCTTCCACATTTTTCTCCAATTTTCCTCTTTCTTCCCTGTGCTTCCGGTCACTGCATCCAAGATGGGCTGTATATCACTGGTGTCACTAATTTTTTGTGCAAATCCTTCCTCAAACAAAAAAGATATTTTGGTCAAATCATAAAAATCGTAAACCAACGTAACCAACCCAAATGCCAGACCTTCACATATTGATGTTGTGGGTGTCCCTGCCACTTGTACATCTGCTTCATCAAACAGTTGATACAGATCGCTGTCACTCGAGTCAATTACTCGAATTTTTCCTTCTCTCTCCAGCTCTAAAAGTCGGGGATAGCGCTGCTCCCAAGCCACATACTCTCCCGGATGGAGTTTGTATATCACATTACACTTCTGTTCAGTTTCTGTTAATTCCGCTAATCTGCATGCCAACTGAGAAAAATGCTCTCCAATTTGACCACTCGACAAAAAAAGAACCGTCTTTATGTCTTTTTCTTTTTTTGCTTCCCGCCTCTTCATCACTTTTCTTTCCAAATAAGGAAATCCAACCGATCTTACTTCTTTTTCTACAGGGAACCTTATATTTCCTTCCACATAGTCTCCAAATGTGAGAAAATAAGACGGAAGTTGCGGAAGTGCTTTTTCGGTTTTGAAATTATACCCATAGTCTGTATGCCCAGCTATACCATGTTGCATTTCATAGGTGATAATATTCTTTCTTTTTGCAACCTCATTCGCCGCCATACAAGTATTGCTATATCCTACCACTTCCATTATACTCCGGGGTTGTATTTTATCAAGCAGCTTTTCCATTTGCCGTATGCGGGTCTGATTTCGTAAAATGATCTTAGCCAAATAAGCCTGCAGCTCTGCCATCGTATAATGGATGCCTATTTCCTGGTTAAGCTCCTTCAGCGGCTCTCTCATATGCGTCTCGACCTCATTGCAGATCTCACGATATTTTCTTTTGCGGAAATTCTTAACAAAGAGGTAATGAAAATTGCATAATAGTGATATGTAATCCAGATAAACAACCTTCTCTTCTTCACCAATAGGCTTCAAATGCCCATAATTATACGGTCGTTCCAGAATGATAGCCTTATCCTTGTAATACTCATAGATTTCCTTTGTATATTTACACTCATACTCGTTATTTTCCCAAATGCGTCTTTCATGGCCAATAATGCACATCTCTGCCTGAAATGCCTTTCTTTTTCCATTCCAGATGCTATTATAAAGAAGTCCCCATACCTTTCCCCAAAAGCTTGCTTTACTTTTTAGGTGATTGTGTGCTTTACCCACTTCAGGATTTTCTATTCTCGGAAGAATAAAGGCACATAATTCACTTCTTGCATACATCCAATAGTGGATTCCCTCAATAGTATCGTCATACAGATTATATTTTTCCTCAAGCTTCAAAATCTGATCAATATCCACGATCATCTCTCCTTTTTAAGCTTTGCATCCATTCTTTTCCTTAAGAACTTCTCTATACAAGTCATATACCTCTTGTACATATCTGGCATTACTGTATTTCATCGTTGCATCTGCACGGGCTTCCTTTCCCAGCTTATCAATCATTTCAGGGGCCTCTAGCGCCAACTTCAGTCTTGCGGTAAGATCGTCAATATCCTTGTATGGATAGATCAGCCCATTCTTTCCGTCCTCGATCAATTCTGTATTTGCCCCCGTATCGGAAGCTATCACAAGCAGACCGGCTAGCATATACTCAGCCGTTACCCTTCCAAACCCCTCCTGTCTTGAGGCCACGATCCCTATATCGTATTCTGCAAGTTTTTGGGGGATATGATCACAATATCCGCAAAAATTTACCACGTCTTCAAGCTGCATTTTATGAATATTTTTTGTCAGTTCCTTCTTGTAATCCGGATATGCCTCACCGTAAATATCAACTTGAAGCTTCCTTTTTTCATCAGCCGTTAATCTGCCAAGAGCGCTGATCAGTTGATCCTGTCCCTTAGTGGGCTGCACATGACCTGTCATCACAATTTTCAGCTTGTCTGTACTATTTCTGTCTGCCCTGTTCCGCACAGTAAACTCTTCCGTATTAAGTCCATTGTACACCACACGCATCTTATTTTTGTCTAATCCTTTTTCCCCCCACGCTCTATAAACAGTATGGGAGATAGCTATAAAAAGGCTTACATTTTTATTCATATAATCTATAGTATTAGGTTTATACATCACAACGGCAGATCCCGTCAAAGTCTCCCGCAAATGCCACACATGGGGAATTTTATGCTTTTGGGAAATCCATACGCCAATGTCATTCCGGTTCAGATTTGTATGAATAATATCGATAGACTCAAAATCAATTCCAACTTTTTCAATGTTCTTCTGTGTGATCCCTCCCCATAGATACAAAAAGTATTTCACACAGTGCTTCATCAAATTAAAAATAGGGTTTTGATACGCCGACCCCGCCATGATATCCCTGCTCCAGAATGCATAGTTCTCAATCCCAAGCAAATCGCATTTATGGTTCAGCCCATTTTTTTTCTTCGTCAACAGTACAGGCTCCACGCCATATTTCTTTTTCAGGGTAACCATAAGTTCAAACATGGACTTCGGAGCGCCGTACTTATAATCTCCTGCCGAAATAAATAAAACCTTCATCACAAAATGCCCCTTATAATAATGCTTTTTTCTTCCACAAACGTGCTCCCAATATAACAGCTACCATAACGCCCATTCCCCATCTGAGCACAACCTGTTCCGTCCATAAGTAAGAAACAAGGGCACAGCAGGCAACCGGCAAAATCCCCTTCAGGTAAAAGCTCCAGCTGTAATGATAACCGCCAAGCTTTCTCGCAAAGAGATCATGCAAAAGGAATAACATTCCATATGCTACTATGGTTGATAGGGCTGCTGCATATATCCCATATGCTGGAATAAGCATCCAGTTGATTGCCACGTTAACAGCTGCAGAAATCACTGTCCCGATCGCAATCATTTTTGTCCTTCCCATAAAAAATTCGTAATTGCAGGGAAAAGAATATAAAAATTGAAAATATGTGGCTATTGTAATCAAAGTAATGATTCCGGCTCCCTTCCAGTACTCTCTTGCTCCCAGAATCCGCAGCACATCCTGTCCTATCAGAATATATCCACACACCAAGGCAGTAAAGGTAAACAGGTAATTGCCTGAATGCTCCCTGATCCATTCGCCGTTTTTGCTCTTGGCATTTTGCAGGTAATCCGGCTGCCAGGCAGTATTAAAAGCGCTCCAAATGCCAGTTAACGGGCTTGCAATGGAATAGCAGAACGAATATATACCGGCCTCTGTTTCGTCACACATGCTTGCCAGCATCAGCGTATCACTATGGCTCAAAATTTGTGCTGATATACCATGAAAGATAAGAGGTATGGAAAGTCTTACGCAATACTGATACAGTTCCTTTTTATGGGAAATCCCCCTTTTCAGAGCCTGAGCTCCGAAGCATGCTCCCCATACGATATAGGGAATTCCCAATCCTAATATTCTCCCTGTAGCTCTTTCACTCTTGAATATTATAACTAATACTACTGACAAGCCTATGGATGCCACATTTACCAGAAGATTATTTGCAACATAGCTTACGGCCTTCATGTCCAGTCTGTAAATGCTGTTTTGGATATGAAAGCACACAAGCCCTGTTGTATGTATGATCATAAACAGAACTATCCAAAGGCTCATATCAGAGAGTCTCTCGATCTGTCTATGCCCTAAAAGCGCAGCCCCGCACATAGCCGCAGAAGTAAGAAACGTAAGCACATATGGTATCCCGCAGTATTCCTTGTAGACATCCGTTTTATGTACCTTTGCAATCCCCAATGTTCCATGCGCCTGAAGTCCGATAAAATATGTCAGAAAGGTAGACCATGTTGTGTAAACTGCCACAATTCCATATTCCCTGGCCGGCAGGATTCTGCCAAAAATCAGAACAGAAACCGTAACAAGTATTTGTGTAAGCGCTTGTCCGATCAGATAAATTGTGGCTCTCTGATCATCTTTTTTAAAAAAATCAATTATTTTCAATTTATTCTTTCACCAAGCTTCAAAACAATTTTTCCTTTATTCGTTATGGTCCTGATACTCTTGTCTCTTTATGTGATATTGCACATCTTCTAAAATCTTTCTGTTGGCGCTGATCACATCTGCCAGCATTCCAATCACAAAGGTGATAAAGCCTATAATAAGCAGTGTGCACGCCAGCATCAGCGACTGGGTATGCCCGCTCCCTCTTCCATTAAAATAAAAGACCAGAAAGCGAATCCCTATCAGAAAACCAATGATCGCCGGCACCGCAGCAACCAGAGTGAAACAATAAAGCGGTTTATACATCATTAATGCCCGAAGGATTGTCAGGATCGATTTCTTTATATATCCAAACATGCTATGAAACAGTCTGGATTTTCTAAGCTCCGGATTGGTTCTGACAGGAACTGACACGATTGCCATCTTGTTTCTCCCTGCCTGCACGATGGTTTCCAGCGTATAGGTATAATCATTAATAACATTGATTCTCATCGCCGCATCACGGCTAAAAGCCCTAAAGCCGCTGGGGGCATCCGGTATATCTGTATGGGATGCTTTTCGGACTACCCAGCTTCCGAAATGCTGGAGCTTCTTCTTAAGCCATGAAAAATGCTCTGTATCATCAATCGGACGTTCTCCGATCACAATATCTGCCTTATGCTCCAAAATAGGACGGATCAGCTTGGAAATGTCTTCCGCACAATACTGGTTATCCGCATCCGTATTCACAATAATGTCTGCTCCGTTTCTAAGGCAGGCATCCCTTCCTGCCATAAACCCCTTTGCAAGCCCTTTGTTTTTGGTAAAGCCGACAACATGATGCACTCCCCATTTTCTGGCAACCTCTACGGTTTTGTCTGTACACCCGTCATCAATGATCAGGTATTCTATTGTATCTATTCCCTCGATTTCCTTTGGAAGATCATTCAGAGCAATTTCCAGTGTTTCTGCTTCATTGTAACACGGGATTTGAATTATTAGCTTCATAGCCTCTCTCCATCTTTCCGTATTTTTGACCTTTTCAAATTATACTACAATCTTCTGGCTATCGCAAATTTACTGTTTATTCTACTTCAGCCGCCTTTTGCCGCATCACCTCATAGGTTTCATCCACCGCCGACACATATACCTGCAATGCTGTGGAATCAAAAATATAATTTTCCTTCTCCTTTAATGCTTCCGAAATCTCCTGATTATCGCTGTGACACAGCAAAATAGCAGTGGAAGCCTCATCGTTATTAAGATCCTCAAGGGTCCTCACATGAATCGTTCTCTTTCCCAGCCTCCACTGTAAAATTTCAACATCCGAGCCCCCGTCTCTATAATCGCTTCCAATATAGTAAATCGGAGTATTTTCGTCGGTAGCGCTGATAATATCTACTACAGTTCCTATTTGATAGGTGCGATAGCCTTTTGAGTCATTATATTCCTTTGAATAATGCACTGACATAGCCCCCCACATGAAGCAGACTCCAAGCATAACCATCGTCAGCATTTCCTTCTTTCTTTTTTTGCATCCTCCTGCAAATACCATTACGGCAAAGAAGGCTATGCTTACGGCCGCAGCATAATAGGCAAAATGATTGATATTTCCGTTTGATAAAACCGCAAACCATGGCGTTTGATTAATTCGGAAGTTTGCAATTTTATCATTGGCAAGATTTACTGTCATCATATCAAACTGATATTGGACCACCCACGCCAATCCCAGAAAGCATACCACACTAATGGCAATTTGTCTTATATATTGCTCCACATAATACAAGCCATATATTCCCAGGAGCATTAATCCTCCCACTGCAAAATCGGCATATCTGCCAAACACAATAGTTTCCAATGGATATAGATGAAGCTGCCCTTCCCTATAAAATGGCATTATTTTATAAATGGAGGACACCATAATTTCCCCCATAAAAGCCAAAAATGCCAATAATGCATACCACTGAAAAGAATTCCATTTTGCTATCCTTTTAGAAAGGTTAATACATGTGCCGACCGCAAAGGCCATTCCTATTTCTACCAGCAGGAAGGTTGCACTAAAAGCATAATACAATTTTCCGCAAATGCTCATTCCTAAATCCTGAAGCCCTTCTGTTGTCATGAGATTTTTTACTTTTTTAAAATTACGATCCAAATTATTTATATTATCATTTATTTCATCTTCCTCTAAATGCCCTTTTTCTTCCGAATAGTGATTCACATATATTTCATTGGCGACATAGCTTTTCATTCCCCCAAACGCCAATATTCCCACTACAATTAATCCAATCATATAAATAAGAAGCTTTTTATTTATTGCTTTTATATGGGAAATCACATACAAAGCCAGGACGCCTGCAACCGCAATCGACACTCCTATCGCACGCATATGTACTGTAAAAATATAGATCGAAAGCCCAATTAATAATGTGCTGTTTCCTATCCCCGGCTTTTTCACAAAACTAATTAAAGTTGAAAGGATTGCCCAGAACAAAAATCTCAGACACATTTCAACTCCTGCAGTGTTTGACTGTACCGCATTCGCTATATATAACGCCATCATAAGTGCTGCCGCGCTTTGCAGCTGATCAGGGAAATCCGGGAAAATTTCCCTTTGAACATGCATGACCAGAGCAAAAACTCCTACCAGAAAGCACCCATTCAGCAATATTACTGCCTTATATATTAACGCCATAGGGATCCCAAGACGTGCCAGCAGCATAAACGGAACCAGAAGAAAGCTATATCCAAATGAATAATAATCTGACGTGGCAAGCACGTCTCCCCAGTCCCATCCTGCAAAGGATGCCGCAACGCCAAAATATCCAAATTCATCTACAGATCTGATGTAGTCATAGTCTCTCAGGTTCCAAAGGCAAACCGTAAGTATTAAGCCTGCACATATGAAATTCACAATATTTTTCTTTATAAAAGCTTTCATCTAACTGCTATCCTTTCTGTTCCTGTCAAACACTGCATTTATACTTTCAATATTGACTTTTCATTTTCTCTGCTCTATGCTTAATTAAATTCAGCATTTGAAAGGAAAAAATATAATGAATATTGAAGCCAAATTAACTAGAATACTTATGAAATACAAATCTTTCTTTCTGTTATCCATTTTTCTTTTCGGAGTTGGATTGATCTGTCACGGTTATATGCTTTTTAACAAGCTTCCTAACTTTGATGAAGTAGGTTCCGTTAACGGTTTCCTGGGCATTGCAACCCCTAACGGAAGATGGGCGCTTCCCTTTATGGGCATTTTTAACGGCCCTTTTTCTTCCCCGGTAATCAATGGTTTCTTAACCATATTGTTTATCATTTTGTCAGTTTTCTTTATCTGTGATTTATTTCAAATAAAAAGCAAATTTTTTATGTTCTGTGTCGGCTGCCTGTTAATTGCATTTCCAACCGTCACAAGCTCATTAACCTTTATGTTTATGACATTTGTATTTACTTTTTCCCTGCTGCTGGAGGTTATGGCCGTCTGGCTGGCTGTTTCTGATATTGCTCTTTTCCCCAAATTCCAGGCTGCAAACCCCAAGGCGTTCCAGTGTCTGAAATTCCTGATTTCCGCCTGCCTTATGGCTACCGGCCTTGGAATTTATCAGGCATACTACCAGGTTGCCTGCACCGTTATCTTGATTTACGGTATGCAGTCCCTTTTATCAGACGATCTCAGGCTTGTATGGAAAAAGGCCCTGAAGCTGTTTTGCTTATTAATCGTATCCATGGGAATCTACCTGATCATGGCAAAAGTAGGCTGCTTTTTCTCCGGCAAGGAAATGTCCGTCACCTATGGCGCCGGTTCTGTGCCTGAGCTGCTTGCCAACCTGCCTCATGCACTTACAAGATGTTACCGCGATTTTGCGTCTGTCTTTTATAGCGATTTCAGGGGAATTTCCCACAATCTGGTTGTACGCCTGCTGATTACGGTATCCTTTCTCATCGGTATCTGCCTTTACGAAGCTCTTTTGCTTAAAAGGCATAAGAGCCTGCTGCTTGGGAACGCACTGCTTCTGCTGTTTCCCATTGCCCTGGAAGTGATTGGTTTTACTATGGTTTCCAGAGGCATGGACACCCTGACCGTTTATTCCTATGCACTTATTCTTGTTTTCCCATTTGCTATGCTTTCTCTTTGTGATTTTAAGGTAAACACAAGGATTTTGAACTTTTTATATTCCTGCGTAATGATTTCTTCCTTACTGCTGACCTGGCAATATGCCATCCTGGCAAATAACGTTTACACCACAATGGATCTTGCCAAGCTGGAAGCCTCCTCCTACTATACCACCATGGTAACGCAGATTAAAAGTCTGGATCATTACAGCACCGAATTACCTCTTTGCCTGCTTGGCACCAACAGCGAAGATGAAACCCTTTATGATCTTTCCGCCTACTACAAAGGGGATGTCCGTGGGCAGATGACCTGCGACCGGTATATTAACATGTACAGCCGTCACTATTTTCTTTCTGTTTTTCTGGGCTACGATCCACAGGTCATTAACTGGCAGGATTTCATCCCTGCCGCCGATCAGCAGACATGCCTTACATTGCAGGAAATCCCCTGCTCCCCTGCCGCAGGCAGTATTGCCATCATAAACGATACCGTCATTGTGAAATTGTCCAATGACTATCTGACAGCTTCTTCTGAAAAACCGGAATGGAGAGATTAGTCAATCTCTCCTTACCATTTCCATCAATGTATCTACAAATGTTTTCCAGGAAAAACGATCCTTCTCTTTTTCAATCTGTGACACAAAAGCTTCTCTTCTATTATTGATATAATAATCCATAATTGCTTCTGCGATCATCTCTGCCGACCGGGGCTCCACAACATACCCTGTTTTGCCGTTTGTTACCACATCCGGCAGCCCCCCCACCTCTGTAACCAGCACAGGCTTCTCGAATCCAAATGCAATCTGCACAATTCCACTCTGGGTTGCCGACAAATAAGGAAGCACCACCAGATCGCTTGCCGCAAAATACTTTTCTACTTCATCATCAGGAACATAGCCTTGTACCATCTGAACCTGGTCTCCTATTTCAAATGTCCTGATCTGTTCAACATATTCATCTTTATCCTCACCGAAGTCGCCTACTACCCAAAGCTGTACCTTAAAATCTCTTTCCTTAAGCAGCTTCATGGCTTCCAGCAGATACTGCAAGCCTTTGTATTTCCTGACAAAGCCAAAAAATAAAAGCACTCTTTGCCCCTGGTCTATTTGTAACTGCTCCCTTGCCTTTTGCATGGACATTCCCTGCCTGCAGAACATTCCGTAGGTGGGATGTGGAGTCACCCGATACACCGCGTCATGCTTAACGGACAGAAGATCCCTTGCGTCCATTTTTGACTGCGTGATAAAATATCTGCCACAGCCTAACGTCCATTTTGTCAACAGACGGTCAAGAGGAAAACGTTCATGAGGAAAGACATTGTGGCACACAAACAGGATCTTTTCTCTTCTTAACAGCTTACAGATCGACCAAAAGCATGGTGCAAAATAAGGATGCCACCATTGTAAAATGATCAGTTCCGGCTTCTGTTTTTTTATTCTGCCGGCCACTTTGATCCAATTAAACGGGTTTAATGTATGAATGCAAAAATCAGCGTCATTGGTTCCAAATCCAGAGCTTTTCATATCCTTCTGAGGCTTTTTGTAAAGCAATTTTGGATATTGAAATTTGAAAGTATATAGCTGTACTTCGTTCCCATCTTCTCTGAGTGCACGGCACAAGAGATCTGTGTAATGGGCAATGCCTCCCTTATAAGGATGCACCGGCCCTATCATGGCTATTTTCATATTTGTCCTTGGTTCTCCTAACCATTTATTTCATCTTTTACTTTCCAGGGCGCCCGGTCTTCCTCCCAGAGCCTCTCCAGATATGCCCTGTCATGTACCGTATCCATAGGCGACCAAAATCCCTCATGGCGGTATGCATTCATCTGATTATTCTGTGCAAGCATCTCAAAAGGCATGCCCTCCAGCATATCCTCTCCGGTTCCCATGTAATCAAATACTCCCGGCTCCATTACCATAAAGCCCATATTGACCCATGACTGATCCTTTCGCGCTTTTTCCTTAAAGCCTCTGATCTCTCCCTGATCCGTAATCTGCAAAGCGCCAAATCTGCCCTCCGGCTGCGTTGTTGTAATCGTAACCAGTTTTCCGCTTTGCTCATGACAGGCAAGAAGCTTTTTGAGATCCACATCCGATACTCCATCGCCATATGTGAGCATAAATGGTTCTTCCTTCAGATATTCCCTGATCTTTAAAATACGCCCTGCCGTTTTTGTCATAAGTCCCGTATCAGCCAGTGTAACCTTCCAGTTTTCGTGATTATTTTCTGTACGGCTATTATAGTTCAGGAAATATTCCTTGATCATATGCCCCTTATATCCGCAGCAGATCACAAATTCCTGAAATCCAAAATCTGCATACCATTTCATAATATGCCACAGAATTGGTTTATCGCCGATTTCAACCATTGGTTTTGGCTTGATCACAGTCTCTTCGCTTAGTCTGGTTCCCATTCCCCCGGCTAATATTACCACCTTCATTCATTCCACACTTTCCACGGTGCGATCCCGGCATTCCAGCGGTTTTCCAGATCTACCTTGTCACGCATGGTTTCCACCGGACTCCAAAATCCATCATGCTTATAAACAGCCACCTGGTTCTTTTCTGATAAAATGGGAAGCAATCTTTTATCCAGCTCGTAATTTCCGTTCAGATAGCGGAAAACCTCGCTTTTAAACACATAGGTGCACGCATTCGTCCAGGCCTGAACCATATCTCCATCATTGCCATTCTTCAAAAGACCGTCATCACCAATCCTTAACGCTACATTTCTTCCGGTTGTCGGCGCTACCGCCATGGTAATGACCTTGTCCTGCTTTCTGGCAACCTCTACAAGCTTTGCAATGTTAATACTAGACAGGCAGTCTCCATAAGTAACAATAAACAGGTCATCCTTAACGTATTTCTGCGCCCTGCTGACACGCTGCCCGGTAGATGCAAAAACACCGGTATCTGCCACTGTCACATTCCAGTTTTCCGTAACCTTCTTGTGGATCTGTACTTCATTGGTCTGAAGATTAACCGTAATGTCAGATTGATAAATATAGAAATCCCTGAAATAATCCTTTATGGTGTTTACTTTATATCCGCCGCATACCAGAAAATCTTCAAACCCATAATGGCTGTATTGTTTCATGATGTGCCATAATAAAGGTTTTTCTCCTATTTCCACCATGGGCTTTGGAATGCCTTCTCTGGAATCACTGATCGTGCTTTGTGATCCTCCTGCCAGGATAACTACTTTCATAAATCCGCCTTTCCAAAATCAAGCTTACAGGATCTGCTCCTTCTTGACTTCAAACGCCTTTCCGTCCTTTATTTCATATATCTTATCACAGTTTTTAAGGGTTGTGATACGATGTGCGACAATAATCAGGGTTTTATTCTTCTGCAGCTTATCAATGGCCTCCATTACAGCATTTTCTGTTTCGTTATCAAGCGCTGATGTTGCTTCATCTAATACCAGAATTTCCGGATCATAATATAAAGCTCTTGCAATGGCAACCCTCTGTCTTTGTCCCCCTGAAAATTTGATACCCCTTTCACCCACTATGGTGTTCAGTTTTTCCGGAAGCTGCATCACATAATCCTTTAGCTGTGCCTGCTCTAAGGCCTTCCAGATCTTGTCATCATCTACTTCACTCTCATCTATTCCAAAGGAAATATTATTGCGCAAGGTATCATCCGTCAAATAGACCGTCTGCGGCACATACCCTATCATCTTCGCCCAGCGGTTAGGAATAGTATAAATGTCAATTCCATCTACCAGGATCTGCCCCTTCTGAGGTTTAAACAATCCCAGGATCAGATCAGACAATGTAGTTTTTCCTGCGCCGGATGGCCCTATAAAGCCAACGGCCTCTCCCTTTTGTATGGTCAGGTTCAGATCCCGGATCACTTCCTTTTGTGCTCTGGGATACTTCCACACAATGTCTTTAATCTCCAGCTTTTGCAAAAAAGAAACCTCTTTGACGCAGGATCGGTCAAGCTTATCATCCACCATCTCCTGAACCAGCTTCTCATACTGCTCTACCTCCCGCAGTCCATTGTACGCCGCTTCGAGTGCAGGTCTTTTATACATCAGTCCATTCAGGCTTCCAACCAGTTTAGAGATAGAGGGCAGAATACGGAAGGCTGCAACTGCAAAGACTGACAGCTGCGGAACAAATGTCTGCAAATCCACGCCCATTGCCACTCTCAGGCACACAATGATGATCAGCCCGCTGATGCAGCTTATCTCAATGATCTTTTCCGGACAATTCGATAAAAACGTAGACTTGCGTTCCATTTCCTTGCTGATTTCATAAGCGTCATCATATTTCTGTATAAAGAATTCATTGCGCTTCATGACATTGATCTCTTTAATTCCATTTACCGCCTGATATGCATATTTCTTTTTCAGAATATCTGCATTTCTGGACTTTTCTCCCACGCCTTTCAGCATGTGTTTAAACACAAGCGAAACCGCAATAAAACAGGTTCCTGAGAGAAGCAGCACTCCAAGCGCCATGATCCAGTCTGTATAAATAAGAAAGATGCCTATTAGGATCACATTAAACGCTTCTGCCAGCATGCGGAAGAAAAAATCATAGATCGTAAAAACCCCTGTCACATCTCCATCAATTCCTCGCAGGATCTGCGCACTGTTAATATTCAGAAAATACTCGTAAGGACGCCTTAAATAAGCCGTCAGCATACGGGTAGATAATTCCTTTTCAAAATCAAAACGAAACTTGTACTGTACATTCATGGACCAGAGCAGGTAAACATTTTTAACCAGATATACCAAAATCACTGCGATTGAGATCACATAGATCATTTCCTTCTGATCCTCGATCTTCAGGATGTCTACCAATGCCGCCAGATACCATTTCTCTCTTATGCTGTCCAGATCCATCAGGGCTTCTATCAAAGGCAGGATTGCCGTAACGCCAAGCAGTTCAAACGCTGATCCCAGTAAAACAACAAAGAAAAGGAAGATACTGGTTCTTTTCTGCTTAGCCGTCAAGATATATAATTCCTGCTTTATCATTCTGATTGCAGTCTTAAAATCCTTCATGAAATTCTCCATTTACCTTTCTGCTTTATCCATCATGCTTTTTTCAAGTTTTAAGAGATCTTTTTTTCTGTCTTTTACCTTTTTGCATGGTATTCCCACATTGATACTCCATGACTCCGTATCGTCTTTTATAAGCGAAAAACAGCCAAAAGCGCTTCCCTCTGCCAGTTCCACACCCGGCAGCACTACACTGCTCGCTCCAATAATAACATGCCTGCCGATCCTGACAGCCTTACTTGTCACATTCTTATATATTTCCGGAACCATTGGGCTTGTCATGGTTTCTCCCGAATAGTCGTCACTGATACTGTAAATGCTTACCCGGGAGGATATATTGGCAAAATCAGAAACAAAAATGCCCTTTTCCCCTCCATAAAGCGCACTGTATGCAGCAATGTGCACATAGCTTCCCACTTCAATGTGTCCGCTTAAAATGCAGAAATCATCAATCCTGACATGGTCGCCTATTATCATTTTTTCAGTTCCATAAATACTTGCCTTCCGGCTGATCAGAACATTGCTTCCTACCTTGCGAAAGCCGAGCTTCTTCACCTCTTCCGGCGCATAAAAACTATCCATGCCGTTTTCTCTCCTTTACCAATAGCAGGCATCCTCAACCACTTTGCTTCTCTCGGGCACTTCTGCAGAATCCGGTCTTGTCCAGTTTTCATTGTAAAATTTCATGATCGTATGGTTGTCCATCCATCTGTTGCCAATGATCCCAAACAAAAGCTGTGTTGCGCCTCCCATATGGACGGCAATCTTTCCCATCCGCTTTGCCTCTACGGCAAGGGGCATGCCATATGCTCCACAGCCAATGACCGCTACGTCAAAATCGGTCATATACATCTGTTCCTTCATATAATCCAACGCCTGAAACCAGTTTTCAAACCTTCCGTCCTTCTCTCCTGCAATGGTCTGTACTGCCTTGATCACCTTCAGTTCAAACTGAGGGAGAATTTCCGTTCCCGGATAAATCATTTCCCGTTTTCCATACTGTTTTTCAATGCTTTCCGCAAAAGGATGGATTACAAGAACCTTCTTTCCCTGCAGTGCTGAGGACCACGGTTTCTGAAACGCATATGGCTCCACACAGGTAAGTTTGGAAATCTTCACTTCTGGCATGTAGCGGTCCACAAAAAATTCTTCCATAGGAAGATACCAGGATGCCAGCAGGTCAAGCTCCGGAATTATCCTTTTCATTTCCATACAAAATTGATCTATAAGCTCTTTGTTTTCAGGGAAGAAACCGGACAACTCACAGATTCTGTGGTCGTCGCACTTCATATGTCTTTTATTTTCCCTGGCTTCCCTGTTTGCCATGATGCTGAGCTCCGTTGATCCAAATCTACCTGCCACAAAAGGATCTCCTCGCATAATGGCTTCATAAATCAAATCGTTTCCGGCTTCTGCAGTCAGAAAATCCCTGCCCGCATATTTTTTAAAATAGGTATGCGCTATTCTTCTTCTGACTGCTCCCAGAAACCACTTGGCTCTGTAATAATCCCAATTTGCCTTCATATATTATCTTCTTTCATCATGTAGATATTTTTTGAAATACTTGTACCAGCCTGTGCCAAAATGACGGATCAGCACCGCCTCGATCAGCATGAGCATACGGCTTCCATATTGATACCATTTTTCTCTTCGCAGTACCTTTTCCGTTTTAAGAGGAGTCTTGCATTTGATCTCAAATGTCGTGCGCTCATCTAATATCATAGCGGAGGTTGTTCTTTTTTCACAGTTTTCACCGCTTCCATCATAACCGTTATTGCGTGTCAGGCAGCGTCTTGGATAGATCGCATACTTGTTATAGTATGTCATATAAAGTGTTATGGCATAATCGGTAGCTGCCAGGTTCCCCTTCCTGTCAAAGTGAACCTGCTCCTTTTCAAGAGCCATACTCAGCAGTCCAAACAGCACTCCCCTGTTGCCCGTATAAACTCTGCGGAAGCTTTTCTTATCTTTGATTATATTATCGATCAGTTCCTTATTGATCTTACTTCTAAGTTCCAGATCTTTCTCTTTCCATGTTCCATATCCATATGCCGAAAATGACTGCAGCATAAAGATATTATCATCTGCCTCATGATTATATTCCGGAAAAGACTTGGCACAGACAGCAATCACTTTTTCGTCATTCTCATATTCATCTAATATCTTGTTCCAGTATTCAATCGCCGCAGGCGCAAATACATTATCATCCTCTGTGAAAATATATCTGTCATATTCTTTATATGCTTCCTCAATTAAGAACATCTCATTTGCAAGCGCTCCAAGGTTCTCTTTTTGGTAAAAGCAGACTACCTTTTCAAATCCCTGAATTCCATCCTGAAGATATTCGGAAATCCTTTTCCATCCTTCCACATGCTTTTCACTTGCCGGATAATCCAATGAAATATAAAGCCATGTTTTCTCTGCTAGTTTGCATCTTGCCAAAGACTCGATACATTCCTTCAAGTGCTCGTAGCGGCATAAGGTAGGGATTATAATCGGCGCATACCCCTTTTCATCCTTTAATTCCATATTGAAAACTCCCTATTTTCGCTTCACACATTTCCCCTGCTTTTCCTTCCAGTCTGCCCATAATAAAAAATCTTATTTTTTCCGCAAGGATCCCAACTCCCATCACAAGCAGGCACCATAAAAATAATCGCAAATAGTAGTCCCACTGTCCGAAGCTTTGGTCAGGCATCAGTAATCTGATACTGCTGTTTCTTAAAAGCAGTTTGGTTACCGCTTCTTCATTTAAAATAACAGCCAAAATATTTCCGGCACAAAAATTAATGACAGCGCTGTGAAAGGAACATCTGGCTGCCAGACACACACAGCATACTGCAGCAAACAGGATCAACACAGAGCAGTCTCTGGCAAACCAGAATCGCATTCCGATCTTTTCAGCAATAACATTAAGCACAAACATGCAAAAAATACTTGCAAAAAGACCCATAAGCCATTTTTTGCCTTCTGCTATTTTAGGGATACCATATTGGGCCAGGTATCTTCCAATCAAGTACAAAATGAACTGATGAATAACTCCTTTTCCATTTGTTCCTGTAATTTCAAAGTAAAAAAGCGTAGGCAGAATGTAAAAAATGCTAATCAAAATCAGCATCAGCCTTTCCATTTCCTTTTTACTCATGGCTTTGATCATCTTATTAATAAAACCACTCAAAACCAGAATACAGACATATCCCGTCACAAACCAGTTCTCAGCGGAAGTCAGGGGCAGAATATGTCCCAAAATATCTTTCCGCCCCGGAGCCTCTCCCTGCAAAAAGCGCACTCCCAATTCCATAAGACTCCAAAAAAGAAACATGCCCTCTATATGTATCACCTTCTTCGCTGAGAGGCGCAGACCAAAGTACCCTGCCATCAGCATTAAACAGGAACTGCTGATATTAAAAACAGATTGTATCAGCGAGACAGCAAATACATCCCCCCTGTTAAGTGGAATGTCCAGAATGCGGTTCATGGAATGCATTCCTAAAATCGCAAAAATACTCAATATCCGCATTAATTCAAAGCTGCTATTTCTTTCTTTCACCTTATTGTCCCTGCTGAATCCTTTTCACTGTATTACATATAAGATCAACGTTTTCCATTTCCAGATCTGCATAAATCGGAAGACAAAGTATTCCTTCGGATATTTCATGGGCTACAGGCGTACACTCGGAATCATATCTTCCGTGAAAACAGGAAAATTCATTTGTCAGAGGATAAAAATATCTTCTGCTGTAGATCCCATATTCCTTTAATCTGTTATATACCTCATCTCTGTTATGCCCGTATGCCTCTGCCTCTATAACAACCGGGAAGTATGCATAATTCCGGTCTGCACCTTTCCGGACATACTCTGGTAATTTTATTCCCTTTACCTCCTGCAGTCCCTCCATATATCGCTCAAACACCTTTTGCCGCTTTGCAATTTCCTCTTCCACATGCCTTAAATTACATAATCCCATAGCTGCCTGAAATTCATTCATTTTGGCATTTGCACCAACACCTGTCACTTCTGTTTCCGATTGGATTCCGAAATTTTTTAATTGATATAACTTCTTTCCAATTTCAGGATCCCGAAAGCAGACAGCTCCTCCCTCTATGGTGTTAAAAACTTTTGTGGCATGGAAGCTCAGCATAGAGGCATCTCCATAGGAAGCCATTCCTTTTCCTTTGTAATGGATCCCAAAAGCATGGGCTGCATCATAAATTACTTTAAGCTGATATTTCTTTGCTATCCGGTCAATTTCTTCCACATCACAGAGATTTCCATAAACATGCACCGGCAAAATTGCCGACGTCTTTTCCGTAATCAGATCTTCAATTTTGCTCACATCCATGGTATAGTCTTCACGGCTGATATCACAAAAAACAGGCGTAAGTCCATTACGGACGATGGCATGCGTCGTAGATGCAAAAGTAAATGGGGTAGTGATCACTTCCCCCTCAAGTCCCATCGCCTGTATTAAAAGCTCCAGAGCCATATGTCCGTTACAAAACAGGGACACCTCCGGCACATCCAGAAATGTCTTCAGCTGCTGTTCCAGCTGCTGATGCTTTTCTCCCATATTCGTTAAGAGATGAGTATCCCACAGTCCCGATATTTCATCAAAATATTCCTCTTTTGATGGCATGGAGGTTCTGGTGACATAAATATTCTTCATTTCAAAGCTTTCCTTTCACTAAAAGCGTGTTGCACATTGCATTTCTTTTCAAAAGCTTATCCCACACAGAGTAATCACAAAATCTGATTTCGTCTATCTCGATCCCTGCCTCATGGAATACTTTCAAGATCGTAAAGGGCGTAAACCAATATTTATGATCTGAGTTTATCATTTCACAGTTTTTCTTTGCAACCCGCGGTATGATCCAGCTCCCAAATGCATTCGGCACCGTTGCAACAATATGAAATCCCTGGAAATTTTCTTTTATTTTGGTTAAAAACTCAACGGGTGAACCGATATGTTCGATCACCTCCGGCAGGATTATGGCATTACTGTCTCCTGCCTGCTTTTCACACAGCATTTTTTTCAAGAAAACGCCCTCGGTTGTTGCATCCTTTACATATAGTCTTTCTTTTCCCTTCTTTTGAAGATATTCCACCGCATTTTCGCTGATATCTGTGCCTATCACATTTGAAAATGTATTACAAAGCCTGTCATGAAACCATGTACCGGCATCCAGCTGCTTCTGAATGCTGTTTAAATGTCCGCATGCTCCCACATGAATGATATTTTCTATGTGGTTTTCCTTCAGGACAGAGATTAATTCTTCCTTTCTATCCTTTCCTTCCCGTGTTCTGGGGATGCTGAACTCACAAGTTTTTCCATCTGTTGCATTTATCCCTTTGATCAATTCCTCTGTCAGTTTCATATCAATTTTTCCCCTCCCAAAATTGACTGCACAGTTCTTTTTCTTTGTCCAATACGCTCTGAATAGAATACTTTTCCCTGATGTATTTTTGAGCAGCCTCTTTCTTTTCCTCAAATTGGCGATCGTTTTCTGCCCGCTCTATTGCCTCTCTGATAGCGGTAACCGAAGTATCCTCCGCCAGGTATCCATTTACTCCATCGGCAATTACCTCTTCTATCCCTTCCACCTTGGTTCCAATACAGAGGTTCCCACATGCCATTGCTTCAAGAAGCGTCTTGGGCATTCCTTCATATTCGGAAGCAAGGATATAATACTTATAGTCATTCAGGATACTCGGTATCTGGTCATTCGGGACTGTTCCCATAAACTTCACATCTGCGTCCAACGTTTTTATGACCTCAAGAAGCTGTTCCTGCAGCTTTCCCTGCCCGTAAATATCCATGCCGGCCTTTGCCTGTGCTACAGCTTCAATGGTATGAAACAGATTTTTCTGTTCCACTAATCTTCCCACAAACACCAGTCTCTCCTTGCGCTGCGGCTTTTTCATATCGTAAAATTTCTCGGTATTGACATGATTGACAAGTACGGAGATCTTTTCCTTCTGGATCCCATAGGTCTCACACAGATACTGTCTGTCATGCTCACTGGATACCGTTGCCAGATCACACTTATTATACAACATCTTTTCAATCTTTGAAAATTTCCAGAGATTAAAGTCCTTTCTTTGTGTCATCTTTCTGTAAAACATGGTGTTGGTATATCCCGTCCGGAAATAAAACGGGATGTGAAACAGCCTTTTGGCAATTAATCCTGTCCACGCTCCATCCATCTGATTGCTTTTTATGATGTCAAGCCTCTTAAAATCCTTTCGCTTGATCACCGGCATCAGAAGGGAATATAGATCATACCCGATTCTTCCCTTCCACAGGGCCGGCATAGGGATCACTTTAATTCTGCCATCCAGCTTCCCTTCCCTGATCAGTTTCTCTGCCAGCTTGTCATCTCCGGTTCCATATGTGAACCAGTAAATTTCATCATAGGTACCTTGCTTCAGCTGCTCCTCATATATCATCTTTTCCCTTTCAAGCAGTCCCGAATCAACCCAGATCTTCAAAGATACATTTCTCGTGAACAAAAGTCCCAGTGTCTTCATTTTACACTCTCCCTGTTATGATGCAGAAAGTCCTGCTTGCACCACGCAATATACAACATATACACATAATATCCGGGCCATAGCAAAGTTCTTGCGTATCTTCCCCTCAGCCACTTTCTTTTTTCCGTCCCGGCTGCCTGAATCAGAAAACGGATCCACTTCGTCTCCAGTTCATACCTCAGGAAACGCTGCTCAAAGAACTTTTTTTCTTGATTTGCATGTAAAATCTTATCAAACAGACCTATTACAGACTCGGGACTCATACAGCTTGTGTTCATATGGGCAAATTGTCTTTCTTCGTCCGGATCCAGTTGCACCTCCAGAAGCTTTAACATATTTCTTCTGGTAAGAATGTTAAATTTTTCCTGCTCTTTGCTTCCATAACAGGAAATCTGTCCGTCATGGATCCTATATTCCAGCAAAACCTGAGGAAATACATACATATATCCTTTTAGCAGACTCCTTGACCATAATTCAAAGTCCTGGGCCTTTTTAAACGTCTCATCATAAGCTAAATGGTTCTCTTTCAGGAAGTCTGTCCTGATAAATGCCGAAGGATGATAAATCCCCACATTATCAAAAAGCATCCTGGCATATCTCCATTTTGTAGATACGCTTCCGCAGCACTTATTTACCCTGCTTCCTTCTTTCACCCAGCATCCAAGAATTGCGATCTCGGGATGCTGCTCCATATAATCATATTGTTTTTCCAGCCTTTGCGGATATGAACGGTCATCCGCATCCATTCTTGCTATATATTTTCCTCTTGCCCGCTGTAACCCTATGTTGAGACTTTTCGTCAGCCCATAATTTTCCGGATTTCTGATAAGAATAACTCTTTTATCGCCAATGTTCTGCAAAAAGTGCGCGCACTCCTCATCACATCCATCGTCAATTATAATGAATTCAAAATAAGGATATGTTTGCTGCAGTATGCTCTGTACAGCAATGTTCAAATACTGCAGCTTTGTATTATACACAGACATAATAACTGATATTGTTGCTTTATCATGTTCCATTTAAGCTTGCTCCATCATATCCAGAATAAGTTCCTGATAGCTTTTTCCGATCCGTTCATAGGAATTGGTTTCTTCCACATGCTTCCTCGCACATGCTCCCATTTCCCTGCTGTTTTGCGCGCAAAGCTTTATTCCCTCGGCCAAGCGCCCCGCATCCCCCAGAGGAGCCAAATAACCGCTTCTGTTATGCAAAACAATATCCGGCATTCCTCCAATCTGGAAGGCTGTTACCGGAGTTCCACACGCAGACGCCTCTAAAACCGAATTAGGATAATTCTCCTGCAGGGAGGGGGCCACAAAGACATCTGCCAGATTATATAATTCAATAAGCGTCTGCTCGTCCTGAATGTATCCCGCCAAGATCATAGGGATATATTTCTCTATCCCCTTTGTTCCCTCACTGTTTCCATAAACCACAAGCACATAGTTCCCGCCATCAAGCAGCTTTAGCGCATTCAAAAGATGCTGATACCCCTTATTCTGATCTGATGTGGCATTAACCGCACCATAGAGAATAACCTTTTTATCCGCAGGAATGTGATACTTATCCCTGATATCTTCCATCTTCTCCAAGGGTTTATACAGATTTATATCAATGGGATTCGGAATTCTGCATATGCTTTGCCCTTTGGTAATCTCGCTGTGAGCTGCACAGCCGCTTAGCCACCTGCTGGGACAGACAAGTCGAATTTTACTGCCCTGAAGCATTTTTTCCTTTCTGATAAAATTTCTGTAGGAAAGATCTTTTTTCTTCCTTGAGCCTATGAGCGGACACTTTCCGCATAGATGCTCATATCCTCCGCAGTACTGATCTACATGGCATCCCCCGGTCAGCAGCCACATGTCGTGCATAACCCATATGATTGGCTTTCCCAGTTTTGTAAGCCGCTCGACCACGCGGTAAGATATAAATGAATTTACCCAATGCAGTACAATTACATCGGCCTCTTTTACCATCTGCTCACGAGTGATATCCGTTCCGAAATAATCACTGATCACTTCCCCTCTGGATAGCAAAAGATTAAATCCATTTTTAATTTTTGAAAAAAGCCGTTGATATCCATTATGAAAAACTTCGCTTCCTGCTGTGTCCTGATAGCGCTTTGTTCTTATCATAATACTGGATTCTTCACCACATCTCTGCAGGCTCCCGCTGATACGGGCTGCCGCCTTATAAGCGCCTCCATAATCCGTAGTTGATACATGAACTATTTTCATTTGCTGTCCTGCTCTCCATTTTTTATATAGATCAGTCTATAGATCCCATGCAGCATCTTGCTGAGTACGGCGTTATTTCTTAAAAACTCAAAAAAAGCGTAGAGTATATATTCCCCGGGAAAATTCTCCTTAATGCATCTTTCAGCCTCTTCCTTCAGCTTCTTTCCCATTCGGACGCTTGCACTGTTTTCATTTAATAAGTACACACAAATTGGGATATTCAGGCATTGATATCGATATCCCTTTCTGTGCATGCGCATCATCCAGTCTCGGTCAGCACAGATCTGGTAGGACAGATCAAAGCCTTCCTCAAAACATCTTTTTGATGCAAAGATGGCCTGGTGATTAATGCAGTCCCCTGTGGCATAATAGATCTTCCACGCACAGGCCGGTCCGTAACTTCTTTCTTCCCTTATCCCTGAAGCATATTCATAAAAGATATTTCCATAAAAAATATCCGCCTTTTTTTCCTGTATCAGGTTAACCACCTGCTCTATTGTGGTCTCTTCCAATAAGGTGTCACCGGCATTCAAAAACTGGATATAATCACCGGTAGCATAAGAAAGTCCCTTATTCATCGCATCATATATCCCATGATCAGGTTCAGAAATCACCTTGATCGGATATTTATCCTCGTAGGAACCAATGATTTCAAGTGTCCGGTCTGTAGATCTTCCGTCAATGATAATATACTCTATCTGTGGATAATTCTGCTTTATAACAGACTGGATCGTCTTTTCAATGGCTGCTTCTGCATTACGGCAGACGGTTATAATGGTTATTAAGGTTTTCATCAGGCTTTTATTTCTTTCTTTCCTTCCACATATAGGTTATGAAAAATATGGAAAATCCTCAGAAACATACCATGGGGCAGCATTTTGAAAAGAAGCTTTTCCACCTTCATGGGAAAGGTTACTTCTGCTTTTTTCCTGATATAATCCTCCCATGGAGATTTCTCCAGATAATAGTCAAAAAGCTTACGATCCGGATGCAGATTATCCTTGTCCCACGGAAATTCTCCCAGGAAGCGGAAGCAATGGTAGATCACTGTGTCATCTTTCAGCTTTTCTATTTCTTCCTCGGAATAATATGCTCTGCTTCCGTAGCACTTAAAATAATCATTTACATGATATACCCTGTGTACAGGCTGGGCATTATACTTTGCAGGCAGCTTCAGGATCTCTTCCCTGCACACCACATTGAGCAGATCCTGATCCGGTGCTGAATACATTGTATTTCCTGCTTCTATATGCTCAATGATCCTCTCCGTGCAACGATATTCTTTCCAGTTTGACATAAAAAAAAGGATGACGCCCGAATTGTAGTATAGATCCTCTCCCCTAAGTCCGATGGTTCTTTTGTGATTTTGTCCGAGAGAATCTAATACCATTCCAAGGGCTGCCTTTGCGTCTTCCATCTCAAACAAGGGCTGTAAACTGCCTTGTACGATCGTATCCGCATCCAGATATAGGATCCTGTCCACATCCTCCTGCAGGATCATGGGCAGAAACAGCCGCATATTTGCTGCATAAGACCCTCTGTAAGCAGGCACCCCCCATTCCTTCATCTTCTCTACAAGAGCCTGCGTGTCCTTAAACAGAATTTTTCTTTTATATTCCTGTTCCAGACTTTTTAATTTTCTTTTAGATGTTTCACTGAGATTTTCTCCGAGGATATATACACATATTTCATCTGCATTCTTATTGTTTTCAAATAATGATGTAATGGAAACTCCCGCATAAGGCGCATACTTTTCATTAAATTGATATAAAACATTCATATGCATCTACTTGTCCTCGTCAAAGTTAATTCTCTTCTCCTCCACCACAACGGGACGGTGGATCACACGCGTATTAATATTCAAAATATATTCTCCGATCAGTCCGATAAAAAAGAGCTGGATCCCTCCTATCAGGAACACGCCTATGGTGATCGGTGCTGTTCCTGCCGAAAAATTATCCCAGTTGCGTATTTTCATGATCGTATAAATAATTGCGATCACTATACTTACTGCAGAACAGCCAAACCCCAGAAAGGTTGCCAGTCTAAGTCCTACCTTCGTGTAAGAAGTAATGCTGAGCATGGCGGCATCATACAAACTGTAAAAATTGTTGTGAGTTTTTCCCGCTCTTCTAAGAGGCTGCTCGTATTCTACTTCCTTCAGGTTAAACCCGCTCCCGTATTCTGCCACAATCCCCCTTACAAATGGTATGGGATCGTTCAACTCCTTTAGCAGCGCTATAAATGTTTTGTCATACAATCCAAACCCTGTAAAATGTTCGATCATTTTTACAGAGGACATATTCTTTATAAATTTATAATACATTGTTCTGAAAAAGTAGACGATTGCCGATTCCTTGCTGGATGTCTTGATGCCGCTTACGATTTTATGCCCCTTTTCCCATTCTTTGACAAAAACCGGAATTAACTCTACTGGATCCTGAAAGTCACAGCACATAGTGATAGTGCAGTCGCCGGTAGTCTGGCACATCCCGTAAAACGGCGAATTAAACTGTCCAAAATTTGTCACATTAAATATGGCCTTGATCTTCTTGTTCCCGGCACATATCTGCTCAAGGAGTTCACGGGTTCCATCCGTAGAACAGTTATCTATAAATACCAATTCATAGTCATATTGGGGCAGCTGCTTTTCCATGGTATCCACAACGGCCTGACTGATAGGCACTACATTTTCAAATTCATTATAGCATGGTATCATAATGCTGATCTTTTTCATATCTTCTGTTATCCGACCTTTCCTAATAGATATATTATCATATGGTGTACCGGAAATCAATTTTCATGCTTTTTTCCATACAGGCATAGGCCCCCACAGAAAGCAAGTCCTAACAGGGTGCACAGGGCGCCTGCATAAAACCACCTGGGACGATATTCCAGTCTGACAGAATGCATTCCCTCCTCCAGATAAACAGCCATAAAGCCTACATTTGCTCTTACAATCTGCTCCTTTTTACTGTCCACATACACTTTCCAGTCGGAATTATAGGGTATACTGAAAAACAGCCACCCGTTTGCCGCATTGATCTCTCCCTTAACCGCATTTCCTTCCAGCTGCAAATTCTGAAGGGTATGCTGCTTCAGCGCATTGATGCTGTCCGTCATTCCTTCATAATCATACCACCAGACTGAAATATCATTCAAAAGGTATTCATTTCCATAAGGAACGGAAATAGTGACTGTTCCATCTTCTGCTGCATTGGCATGAACAAGATAATCCTCGGCACCTGTAAAATACTTGCTCTCCCTGTTTTGAATCAGAACCTGATGTTCTCCAACCACCAGCGGCGAAAAATCATCCTTTAAACACTGAAAGTCCTCAAACAGGACGTAGAGCTCTCCCTTTCCTTCTCCTATCTGTTTCCTGTCAAACCGTAATTCTATGCTTGCGTCTTCTGATGGCGTAAAGCCACCCTCCGTGATCATAATGTTATTCCAGATAATTTCGCAGTTTATCCGGGTCGGTTCCCATGATACCTCAGTTTTTTCTCCGTCTTCCACTACAATTCTCTCTAACAGGAGCTTTTGCTTTTGTAAAGGACTGAGGGTCTGAAACTGTTCTTCCGAAATATCGTTTGCATATTGTATTCCAAGAGGCAGCGCATTGCCATTTGTAAGAATCTCGTTTCCGTTCTGATATTCGGAAACACTCAGAAGCGCTTCTAACGGCGCTCTGCCGTCAAGGCCCTCCAAATGATGAGGCTCTGCACATATCCCGGGAGAGATCATAAGCTCATCCCAGAACCGGAAGGTATTTTTATTTAAAACGCTAAAATACTCCGTTGTTCCATAATATCCCGCTGCAAGGCTTTCCCCCCTGGATTGCCCTTTCACATCCTGCCTTTCAAATCCGTCAGCATAATCTTCCCCATTCAGTTTTGCCGTCAGGTCTCCGATCTCTTCCTTTCCGCAAAAGCTTTTCCAAATGTCGTGGCCGCAAAGCTGCCACGGTGCGAGAAGAAACATCAGTGAAATTCCAATATTGGCCAATACCACTGCCATGAAAATCCACCTTGTCTGCAGCCTCTCTTTTATCAGTACCGCAAGGCTGATCAGCAGCAGCAAAAAGTATACCGCGCTTCGTATCTTATCTCCGTTCAAAAATAAATGAAGGAAAATGGAAGCCGTACAGACAAGCGCTGAAATCAGCAGTTCTTTTTTACTATATTTCTTTTCCAGACATCCTTCCAGCACCGCCACTGTAAGATATGCTGTGGCAAAATATATCACATAGGTCCACCTGTCAGATACATAGGAAAAGCCGTTAGTCATACTCCAAAATGCCGGGCATGCATACGCAAGCAGCATAAGCAGCGCCAGCAGTTTTTTCCTGCGCTCGTATTCCCTGCTCATAAAAAACAGAACCAGAGCCATGACCGAAAAGCAGGAAATGCCGAGTCCATAATTATCATCCTGGATCATGGGGATCAGCAAATTCCCCGCAAAATTTCCCATTTCCCTTAAAGAAAAAAGAAGGTCAGCTCCCTGTGTGATCCCCCCCGCCGATCTTGAACTGTTAAAAAACTCCTTAAGAGTAGGGAACAGTACGATCCCCGCCATAAGGATACCTGTCAGATAGGCAATTCCTGCACAAAAGATCTTCTGCAGGAAAAATGAACCTCTCTGCCCCTTTTTATATCTGCTGAAATAGAAAAACAATCCATAGCCCAGCAGAAAAATCGTCTGCATGTACAAAAAATAAAAGCTGCAGCTTGTCTGAATACCAATCAGGGCTGCAAACCCTGCCATTGCTTTATACGGTCTTTTCTGCAGAATGATTTTCTCCAATTCTATCAGCAAAAAAGGGAACAGATACATTGTGCTTAAAAGAGAATAAAAGTGCAGACCCCGCACAATAGAAAATAAGGAAAAGACATATAAAAGTGCGCCTGCACTGCACAAAATGCTTTTATGTCCATGCCTCCCAAAAAACAGCAGCATTCCCACACCCGCCAGGAAAAGTCGGATAAGCAGCAGAATGGTATAGATCATTTCTGCGCTTTTTTCAGTTGCAAAAACAGAAAAGACATTCAAAGGATCCCCAAACCCATATAAATTTAAGGGCGCTATTACATTTTCCCCCAGTCCTACAGAAAAATCATAAAGCGTAATGCCTTGTCCCGTGATCATTTTACGCAGAAGCTTTCCCATATACAGAAAAATGGGATAATCCTGATCAAAAGGATCCGCTGTATGGATAAGCGTTCTGCCCTTTAAGGAAAGATATGCCAGGAAAAGCCCGGAGAAAAGGATAAATAAAAGAACATAACTTACCCATATGTCTTTTTTCTTCTTTGCTGCCTCCATCTACGCTCTGCTCTCCTTCTTTACATACATATGAAAATTATTTTCCTCATGCACCAGATCATAATAGACAGGGAAAAATTCGTTGACCACACGCTGACATTCCGCATATTTTGCCTCATCCATAATGATCACATCTGTCCATGCATATGCGCTGTATATTTCCTCCAGACTTTCTCCCCTGTCCAGTCTCTCCTCGATCTCATAGGGATCTCCCCCATTGAAAAGAAGCTTTCCTTCCATGTATGCCGCCATATAAATATACTCATTGGTATATAACGTTGCATCATCCCCAAGCTCAAGGCTTCCTAGAAGCGCCGGAAATTCTTCGTAAATAATATCTTTTTCTTCACCATATATTCCCTTATAAATTCCCTTTTCCATTAAGTGGCTGCATTCAGATACCTTTTCATCCTCATACACATTACTGTAAAGCATGGCAAGATTGCACGCTGCCAGTACAAGGATCAGCATCAGATGCACGGGAATTTCTACTGTCTTTTCCTGCTTAGCCACCAGGATCATAAGCAAAAACGTACTGACCGCACCGCTATAGAGCCCCATGGATGCCTTCACGCCATAATATGCTGTAAATCCCACTGCGCCCATTGCTGTCACAGCTATGATTGCAAGCAGCACAATAACCGCTCCCCATTTTTCCTTTTCCTCTTTTTCAAGATAAGCATACAGGAAAGGCGTCCATAAAAAATAGTATGCGTACATGGTCTGCGTTGCCCACTGCCCTGTACCCGTATGGCAGATTCCTGCCACGACCACAATTTCAAATAATAATAAAATACGGATCGTTCCTTTTTTCTTCCTTCCGATTATCCATTGTACCAAAAGAGGAATCGATACCGCCAAAGCAAGCTTCTGCTGATTCCAGGCAGAAAGCAGAATACTTCCTATCTGCCCTAAAATACTTTTCAGCTGTAGTATTAACGGTGCCAGGGCGCTTGCCTTTTCTGCCTCTTTTCCGGCTGTGGAAATTTTATCCAGCGTGCGGCCGCTTAGCGCATCATCAACCGATTTATGCTGGAACAGAAAAATATTTTCCCATCCCACATTCAAAACATATATGGCAAAAATGCCCGCTATCGTCATACCTCCAAGCAGATACGGAAGCCAGTAAATGAGAAACTGCTTCACCTTCACTTTCTTTCTGATCAGACACACTGTCTTATAAACAATCAGTACTATAATGACTGCCGCCATGGTAGGGTAGGCATATACCATACATGCATGACAGATACCGGCCAGATACTTAAAAGCAGCTCCCTTTCCTTTTTGATCCGACAGATCTGCCCCCGAAATCAGAAGCGCTCCCATAAGAAGGAAAAACAGCGCTGCAGAGTCATACCAGATACTGTAAATGGAAAACGGCGCATAGCTGATCAATATCAGCGAAAAAAGCAGGCATGCCTTTTTCCCCAGTGCCCGCTTAAAAAGTATATAAAATACAGTTGAAAGAATAAGGTTCATTACCAGATACATATATCTGATAAAAAGCACAACCCCTTCTGTTCCCCCTGTTATGTGATAATACAGGGAAAGAAATGGAAGGTTGGCCAGATTGCCCATAGACATCATCATTGGGTTTTCTACTAAATGCCGTTTCCCCATTCCCACTGTCAGATAGCTCACATAGATGTTAAACACTTCATCATAATGCGAGATCGTATAATGAAGCCTTCGTATCAGCAGATAGACAAATCCTAATACAAACACAAACAGAAGTATGCGCATGATCTGATTTCTTTTTTCTTTATTTATGTTCATCAATTCTTTCCAATCACTTTCTCGCCGTCGGCTACATCTTTCGTCACAATCGCCCCTGCCCCGATCATCGCATTTTCACCAATGATCACTCCGGGCAAAATGGTGGCGTTTGCTCCGATCGACGCCCCTTTTTTGATCCAAATTCCTTCTAAACAGAAATTTTTATTTTTTGATCTGGGATATCTGTCGTTGCAAAACGTTACATTCGGGCCGATAAACACGTCATCCTCCACCTTCATTCCATCCCATATCTGGACGCCGCACTTAATTGTTACCCTATCGCCGATCAGCACTTCGTTTTCAATAAAGCAGTGACTGCATATGTTGCAGTCACTTCCTATTTTTGCTTCTGGAAGCACCACGCAGTATTGCCAGATGTTAGTTCCTTCTCCTATATGTTCTGATTGAACATCAGACAGTTCATGTATCATAATTCTCCCCGTTTCTGATCGGCCTGTTGTAAAGCGCCGTTACAAATGTCAGAATTTACAAATCTTTCACATTTTTCCATATCCAGTTCAAAGGTATCCATGCTTTCTGCAATTCCCTTTTCTACAATACTTGCGCCCAAAAACAAAAATCTTACCTTCACAAGATAAGCAATGTTGGAAAAGAAATAGGATCTGTGGCTTTCCGGCGCAATGATCGCTACGGTTGTGTTTTCCCTGCAATAGATCAGGTTGGTAAGCGCCGCCCCGGTAGGCCCTACGATCAGGCATGCATTCTGAAATAATTGAACCTCTTCTGCAAACGAAAGCTCTTCCGGATATATGATCGTAAAGCCTTTTGCGGCAAAAAAAGCCTCTACCTTATCTGCATTCAAAAGCCTCTGATTGCCGCACTTTTTTCTGGACAGAAAAATACGCAGATCCTGTGGCTTTTTCGGTATGGGATACTTTTCAAACAGATACTTCCTGATATTCGATGTCACACTGGATGAAAACAAATAGTCACTGGGATACTGCTTTGCCCCTGCCCTGTAATTATGAGGCATCCACATATCATAGGAAATATATAGCAGCCTCTTTACCCTCACAGCCTGCCTTGGCTTCACTTCAATAACAGGATGCCCCAGCTTATTCATCCCCTCTGTCAGATCGCGGAGCTGTGGGATCTGCATCACGCATTCATCGATCAGAACAGGCCAGTTCCTGTATTCCTCTATTTCATCCGCAAATGGAAGCCTTGAAATAATCTCCAGCGTAAAGTGATAATAATTATCAGGCCTCCAGCCCAGCAGCGAAATAGCTTTCTCAATAACAATCCCGCTCTCGTTGTAAGTGGCAAGGATATATTTTCCCGTTTGATGCTTTGCCAGGCTCCCGCCGCCGATATTATACCTTCTCTGCTTACAGTCATACATATAGGCGTCAGACAATGCTGTGCCGCCGCTTGTAATAAGCTCACTATATCCGTATACATCCGCATCAGAAAGTTCTGCCAGGTAAATCTCCGGATGCTGATATTCGAAAACAACTTCCTTCTCTCCCTCAAAGCATTCCGGGCGGCTCACATAAGCCATACCCTTTTCCCTTACCGTCATGACGGGCTGGCCGGTTCGTCTGCAATACTCAATAACGCCGCATACATCCCTGTACTTTTTGTGTTGCTCAAGCATAAGCTTATTGCGGGCATCTGCAATGACGATTCTGTCATCATACCAACTGATATGCTTTCTAAGGATCTGCTTTAGCTGCTCCTTTTTCCACTTTACAAAGCCCAAAAGCCATGTCACACATTTCTTAATAAATACCCACATTTCTCCCCCTTAATTTTCCGGGAAAATATCTTTCTTATCCTTGCGGACTGCCTTGCCTCCGCAAATTTCATAAATCTCATCGCATTTTCTGATCGTGGTAAGTCTGTGTGCCACAATAATCAATGTTTTGTATCCCTGTAATGCTTCTATTGCCTCCATAACTGCCGTTTCCGTTTCCGTATCCAGAGCTGCCGTTGCCTCATCCAGCACCAGGATATCCGGTTCTCCATACAAAGCTCTTGCAATGGCAATCCTCTGTCTTTGTCCTCCCGAAAACTGTACTCCCCATTCCCCAACTCTGGTTTCCAGCCCCTTAGGCAATTTCTCCACAAATTCTTTTAGCTGAGCCATTTCAAGCGCTTTCCATATTTTGGAGTCATCAATCTTACTCTCTTCTATCCCGAAAGCTATATTTCTGCGTATGGTGGAATCTGTCATATAGATCGACTGCGGTACATATCCTATAATCCTATGCCACTGCGCTCCAACCTCTTTGATATTAACGCCGTCCATCAGAATTTCTCCTGACTGAGGCTTTAATAACGCAAGGATAATATCTGACAATGTGGTCTTTCCCGCACCGGACGTTCCGATAAAAGCAACAGACGTTCCCTTTCTGATGGTCATATCAAGATTGTCGATCACCTTCTCCTTTGATCTGGGATATGCAAAGGTAATGTGTTCCAGACGGACTTCATGCTGGAAGGTATATTTCTTCTGTACATCAGCAGAAGAGGCGTACTTGTTCCCTTCCTTCTCAAGCTCCTTTACCATATAAAGCGTATCATACGCTGCCGCCAGCGCCGGCGCATGATATACCAAGGCATTCACAGAACTCAGCATTGCTCCAAGGGAGGGCAGAATTCTAAATGCCGCCACGGCAATCGTTGCCATCTGGCCTAAAAGCTCCATGGAATTATTGGTGTATATGATCTGAATGGCTACAGCGATCATAAGCCCAGCAACACAGATCGCCTCTATGATATTTGCCGGTGCCGAAGATCCCATGGATAAACGTATGCTGGCTTTGTTGGAACCCATGATACATTTTAAATACTCGTTGATAAAGTAATCCTGTCTGTTGGTGACGAGTACCTCTTTGCTTCCCTGGATCGCTTCCAATGACGCCTGGTTGCTTCTAAAGGCATATTCTCTTCCCACTTTTCCATATTTCTGCATCGACTTCCTAAAGATCAACTGCGTCAGCAAAAAACAGAACGCAACCAGCATCAGCAGATAGATCGCCATTACAGGCGTCTGGACAATAATAAAGATCGTGATGCACAGGATTGTCAGGGCCTTTGATATAAAAGCAAACCCCTGTGTAATGATCGTATAAACACTTTGCACATCGGCCCCAAGCCCCCGAAGCAGACGCGCCGAATTGTTATTTACAAAAAAGCTGTACCCCTGCTTCATGTAGGCGCTTAAAATGCGTACAGAAAGCTCTCTCATGATTTTATTGGAAAATTTGGTAGAAACCCAGACATAAATAACACTATACAGATTTTTAACAAGATAGATCACTGTAATTCCTATGCAGACACATACTATGATCTGTTCCGAGGTTTCCAGATGAAACAACTTTACAAATGGTGCAATGTAAGATTCCTGCGCAAGCGTATCAGGAGATACAAATGCCTGCATCAGCGGTAAAATAACAGATACACCCAGCATTTCAAACAATGCGGAGAAAATAGACATCACAAATAAAAGCACACTGTAACGCTTTTGCTGTGAAGTTAAAATATAACTTAATTTTGTAAAAGCATCCTTTACTTTTTGCAGCTCATGTATCATTTTCTTTTATACCTTTTTCCCCACATGTCTCAGAAATTCATCATAGTTCCGAATATAATCGTTTTCATCATAATAATCCGAAGCAAGAACCATAAGGACCGCATCATCAGTGAAATCGTACATTTCCCTCCAGGTATTTGCCTCTACGATCAGTCCCTCTGTGGGTTTATCCAGGCGGACATAAGCCCTTTCGCTTCCGGAATCAAGCATAATCGTGCAAGCTCCGCAGGGACAAAACAGTATCTGCCTCAGCGTCTTGTGTGCATGAAAGCCGCGATGGACTCCTTTCTTGGTATCATACATAAAATAAACCCGCTTGACCTCAAAAGGAATATTCTTATTTTCTTCCAGTGCGATCAGGGCTCCTCTTTCATCCCCATGCGTCTGGAACTGCATCATTTTTATTTCCATAATCGTTCTCCATTTCAGTGCTGTTTCACAATGTATTCTTCCGTATACCATTTTGCCGGTACCTGGTAATGATGCGTCTTAAGATATAATTTGTATGCAATAAGACTTATGGCATCTCCTAATTTCAACGTCCGCATAAATGTAAAAAACGACTTTATACTATCGCTCATCAGATTACAGTATTTGTTCATTGTGATCAGCTTGTACGGTTTTAAATTATATTTTTTCCCGTAAACAGGCTCCAGCATCAGAATATCCTGATAGTAATCCGTAAAAAGCTTCAGGTATGTCATATTGGAAAAATAATTGGATGCTCCCTTTTGATTCACAAAGCGGTACACCGTCATATAATCCTCAAAGATGTATTTTTTCCCCTGATCCATCGTATAAAGCCACATCTTTACCTCTTCATTATTTTTGGCTCCAAGGGGAAGGAAATAATTGTTTGCCTGATCCTTTGCAAAAACATTTCTCATGGTCCCGTAAATACAGGGGATCTTCCCATCCATAAAAAAGTCCACGATCGTATAATCCCCAAAGTCGATCCCGCTTTCACTAAAGGAATCCTTTGCCTGATTATAATTCAGGTTTCTTGCCGACGCACTGAAATACTCCGGATGCTCCTCCAGAAAATCCACCTGCTTTTGCAGCATATACTCATCCTTTATATAATCGTCCCCGGAAAACATGTACACATATCTTCCCTTTGCCCTCAAAAAGAGATCATACAGATTTTTGCAAAGGCCAAGATTTTCTTTCCGGTCAATTAAATTAACCCTGTCCCCATAGTTGTCTTTGATCAACTGGGCTGTGGCATCCTGTGAACAGTCGTTTCCCACCAGGATTTCCATTTTAAAATTGACCTTCTGTTTAAAAATGCTCTCCAGACATTCCAATATATATTTTTCGTGGTTATATGTCACAAGACAAAAGCTAAGCATGATTTCTTCCATATTGATCCTCACTGTTATTCCTTAGTCATATAATCCAAGGCAAAAGAAATACGAATATTCATAACCCTTTGACAGGATAAGCGCCACAGCTGTTCCCGATACGCAGCCGGCGCATAAGCACTGGCACTGCGAAAGCAGGTAAGTCGAGATCAGGTATTCCATCCCCGCCTCTCTGCGCTCTGCACTATGGTTGTATTCCTCTTCTCCCATAGAACCACCCTGATAGGTCACATAATCTGATTTATTTACAATCAGGTTCTCACCGAATCTTTCCTTAAAAACCGTATAAAAAGCCTCATCTTCCGTGGCCAGGAAAACCTTTGTGCAATGATGCTCACGATAGATCTCTTCCGCCTTTTGAAGCGCCTGCGCAGGTGTTGGCTGGATCGGATGTCCCTTGGGCTTTCCATTGGTGTAGTCTGTGCCTCTGCACTTTACACCAAGGATCTTCTCTCCCTCTCCAAACAATCTGCTCCTTGCTTCCTCAATACTCTTTCTGGCGTCGTCGCTTAACACAAGATACTTTTGCGCCAGTTCCCGCCAATGCTGCAGCTCTCCCGTCTTTCCTGCCAGCGTATCTTCATTCCAAAAACTGAAAATAAGCGGTATTTGATAGGATCCGATGATCACATTTTTGCTTTTTTTAACGTCTTCCAGCGAATAGCCCATAGGCTGCTTAAAATAATATTCCCATGCATTCACCTTGCCAACCTGCTCCGGTGTCAGGTAAATGTTAAAGCTATTCTGCAGATCTACGACAGGGATCCTTCCCTTTGCCGTCTCTTCATCAATATGTGCCAGGGCAGACAGGATGTGGGAACATATGCCGCAGTACATGTCTCTTCTTCTGACAATATAAAAGGTCTTATCCTTATTTTCCCTTCCTCTATGAACCATGCGCTCTGACCAGTATTTTTCTTCTTTCCGTTTTTTCAGTGCCCGGAACCACTTTAACAGGGTTTTTCTCCAAAGTAATGCTGCTGCATGGTATAGTCTGGTATTCTCGAACATTTTTTACCCTAAGCCTTCCAGTTGTTAAGCTGTTCTATCACATAATCAGCCTCAGCTTTCATTCCATAATACATCGGTAAACTCAGCTCTGTTGCGCTGATTTCCTCACTGATCGGCAAGGATCCGCTTGGTATCCCCAGATCCTCATAGGCTTTCTGCTCATGGATCGCAATGGGATAATGAATATTAACGCCGATCCCCTTTTCTTTTAGATAAGCAGAAAGTTCATCCCTTTTTTCAGTTCTGACCGCAAAGATATGCCAAACAGGTTCCCCATAGCTTTTTACCACAGGTAACGCAATAGCAGGATTCTTGATTCCACTCATATATTTTGCCGCAGTTTTCCTGCGGTCCTCATTTACCTTGTCAAGGGTTTTCAGCTTTGCTCTTAAAAAGGCCGCCTGAATTTCATCTAACCTGGTATTGTAACCCTGATAAATATGGTGATATTTATAATCAGATCCATAATTCACCAAAGCTCTTGCCCTTTGTTCCAGCTCTGCATCATTCGTTGCAATACAGCCGGCATCCCCCAGGGCTCCCAGATTTTTCCCCGGATAAAAGCTGAAGCCAGCCGCATCTCCCAGGCTTCCAGCCCTTTTCCCCTTATACATAGCTCCATGCGCCTGAGCCGCATCCTCAATCACTTTCAGACCGTGCTTCTTTGCAATTTCGTTTATGGGATCCATATCAGCTGCCTGTCCATACAGGTGGACAGCAATCACAGCTTTCGTCTTTGGGGTTATTTTTTCTTCTATTTTGTCCGGATCAATAAGATAAGTCTCCAGATCCGGCTCTACCATAACCGGTATTGCACCGGTTCTGCTGACTGCAAGGGCAGTTGCAATAAATGTATTAGATGGGATCAAAACCTCGTCGCCGCTTCCTATTCCATAGGCTTTCAAAATAATAAAAAGCGCGTCCAGCCCATTTCCGCATCCTATGCAATGGTTCACATGAAGATACTCGGCAAATTCTTTTTCAAAGCTTTTTCCTTCTTCTCCCTCTATATACCAGCTGCTTGCAAGCACTCTGTGAAATGCCGCCTCCAATTCATCATGCAATTCTGCCTCTAACGGTCTAAAGGAAACAAAAGGTACATTCATACTGCTCTCCATTTCTGCATTATATCTGCAAATTCCCAATTATTATATTTTACATGATTATATAGGAAAACACAACCTTACTTCCCGGGTTTTCCATGTCCGCTTTCCCAGAAATTGTTGTTATTATGATATATCCCATTATTGATCAGCACATAATCATCAAATTCTTTTTTATTCCATGCTCTCCTCATAATCCTTGCCATAAAGGTCACATTGGAATATCCGCATACCAGTCCATCACACTGTGTCAGCGTGTATTCATCCCTGAGTACTTCAAGTCCCAGTAAATACTTATGCATCCTTCGGTCGGAGCTGCTGAATGCAATAGAATCATCCCCATCCTCATCCCGATAGGTATCTGCATACGTCTTAACACGGTCTCCAAACCGTTCCTTAAAGCTTTGTACGGCGCTGTTTTCGTCCGTTGCAAGGAAGATCTGCTCATATCCCCCTTCGGTCAAAGTCTTTTCTGCCATCTCCAGAGCCTGCTCTATTTTTACAGCAACCGGATGGTTATTATATTGCTTCCGGAAATCCGTTCCCCGGTAATGAACGCCCAGCGTTCTTTTCTCTCCAAGGAGCTCGTGATGCTGCTTCTGAAGATAGGAAAGCGTCCTGTCATTGTAACGGATATATTTTTCAAGCATCTGTGCCATAGCATCTATATACTCTTCCGACACATCATAGCTGACCGCCCCAAACAAAGCCTTCACCTGCTCATAATGACGCATTTCCGATCTTACCACATGTCTGGCATGCTCGATCCCGGTCACATGGGAGGCCGGAGCGAAATAGTATAAAAATGCATTTTTCTCTCCCGCAACTCCGTCCGGTTCATAATACAGATAATTTTCCCCCCAGGATACATAAGGGACAAATCCTCTTTCATCTGCAAAATACAATTTAATAAGAGTTACGCCAAGCTCCGCAAAAAAACCAACGCCGTTTCCCTGTTCATCCACATGGTAAATTGTCTGTCCTGCATATTCGTCCCCTCTTGTTTCCAGATGAAGATAATCAGGATTGCGATATGCATTCAGAACATGATCTATAAACTCAGGCTCCCTCCGATGTATCCGGCATCTATTGAGAACCTTTAACAGATCGATAAAACTAATTTTCTCCAACTTCCTTCCGCCTCTCTCTAAGTGCAAGCAGTTCCTTCTCAAGCCAGTCCACTTTGTCTTCTATTCTGCACCCTTTTGTACATAACCACCTGTATGCTGCTTCTCCGCGCCTCTTTCTCTCTTCAAAACTGTAATACAGTTTTTCCATTGCTTCCTGCATTTCTTCTTCATTCTGAACGATAAAGGCGCCATCAATTTCTCCATAAACTCCTACGTCCGTACTTATGATCGGCATAGCCGCTGCCGCCGCTTCATGAGCAACGATAGACCATGTTTCAGATTTGCTGGAACATACAAAGACATCTGCCGTGCGGTACAGATCCAGAATTTCTTCCCGTTTTAAATGTGCATTCAGTACAATCTTCTTTTTCTCCTGATCCTTCAGACATTCCTCTGACAGCTTCTCCAGCTTTTCATAATAAGGGTTCTTTTCAAAGCCTGCAAATATCAATTCACTTTTATCTATCCCTGCTTTTGCATATGCCCTGATGAGCATCTCCTGGTTTTTATTTTCTCCATAATTTGCCACAAATAAAAACCTTATTTTGTTGCCCGGCTCGCTGCTGTACTCATGCTTCATATCCCCGGAAAAAAAAGCATCATCAATGGCGTTCTCCAGAACTTTTCCGTTTATCAGCATATGCTCTCTGGCATATTCCGCAGCATTGCTTTGCTTGGATAAATAAATGGCCAGATCATACTTTGAAATATCATGATACAGATTTTTATAATATCTTTTGCACAAATATTGTTCGGCAGCTCCCAGAACATTTCTTTTCCGGAGCATTTCTCCTATACGATAGGTTTCCTTCAGATTTGAATATCCGTGGGAATAAAAAACCTTCGGACATTTTATCTTATCCAGTCCGGAATGCAGCCAATCCATTGTCCAGGTCTGTGAACAGACCACGATCAATACATCCGGCGCAAAGGAAGCGATCCTTCTCCTGTAAAACCCTTTCGTGCTTTTCCTGTCACGTCCCCTCAGGACAAGCGGCCACCTTACAAAAACTCTCATTCGTTCGATCAGAACGCCTTCATGCCTTTCCTGGTACGGAAGCTCCTGCAGTCCGCCGTTCCCTGCGCTTGTAAAAACAAGAATCTCATGTCCCCGTCTTGCTAAGCCTTCCGCGAGATACCCCGTAATGTTGGCCACTCCATCCTGTGACGGCCAATAGGATGGCACTGCAATAAAAACACGCATTGGCCGCGTTTTTTTCACCTCTTTTTTTGTATCCATATCATTCCTTTTCTAAGCAGAAGACTGATGGCAGCCCCTATGCCTAACGCTGCAAGCACAGAAAACAGCCCTTTCATAAAATATCCCTGCACGCCCCAGTAAATCAGCAGAAATACTGCTGCAATAGCCATTGTGCAAAACAAGATGTTTCTATAGGTAATATTTTTTTCTAAATCCTTTGCTTTCTCCCTTGTTTTTGCGTATATTTCCCATTGTTTTTGAAAGTATTCTTTGAAATAAGGACTTTCCTTGGCATATTCCCACCAGATCAGGTAGCCTGGCATGATGCTGACCGGGTTCCACGGCTTCCCGTAATCGCTATAAGACGAAAAATGTATGATCTTTGCTGTCTTTTCACACTGCATGACATAATCTATGCCGAGCTCTTCCATATAACGCTCATTTTCATCAATACAGGAAATTTCTCCCGGAACATACTTAATGCGATCCTTAAACAGCAGGCCAAATGTAAATTCCATTTGAGAAAATCCGGCCAGTTTCTTTACTTTTTCATCAGTGTCCAAAATATCCTTTAGGGAAAAATCATTTCGTATCTTTGAAACATTGTACAGGGAGAGAACAAACGTCAGGCAGTCTCCTCCTGCTTTCTGCATAAAGTCTCTGTGGTTTTGAGGTTTATGCTCCGGTCCCGGACAAACCGCATAGTTTTCTTCAAAATCAATATCATATATTTCCGACAGGTTTCCAACGATTACCGTGTCTGACTCTATCACAATGATCCTGTCCACATCCTCCGGAAGCAGTTCGTGAAACAGCCAATAGCTGGACATCGTACCAATGGGCCAGTGATAACCCTTATCGATGTGAATATATTTTGCCGCTATCTCTTCGTCAAACCGCAGAATGATAATGTGATTTCCATACTGCTCCGCAAGCTTCTGTTCATGATGCATGTCCTCCTGCGTCAGATCCTCTGAAACAACATAGAGAAAAATTTCGCGTTCTTGATTGTTCATGAACAATGATTTTATGGCAACATAGGCATATTTCAGGTTTTGTTTTCCTGTTGTGATATAAACATTCATCCTCTGCAGCATTGTTTTCCCTTTCCTCATGTCCCGCTTCCGTATATTTTTTCTATGAGGCCTTTCCACTCTCCCCGTTCTTTCAGCAAATAGGAAATGATGTCGCGTACTGCGCCATATCCTCCCTTAACGTCAGATACATAATCTGCCGCCTGTATGACCTCTTCACATGCATCAGCCGGACAGCCTGAAAAACCGGCTCTTTTCATTCCTGCAAGGTCATTCAGATCATCCCCAAGGTATCCGATCTGTTCAAATGAAATTTTTTCCTTCTGAATAAATTCTTCCAGATAGGCGATTTTGTCCTTAACATTTTGAATCAGATAATCAACCTTCATCTCCTTCATTCTTCTCGTTGTTGCAGCGCATTCCCTTCCGGTCAGAACCATTATTTTTATCCCGGCCTGCCTGGCTGCAAAGAAACCGGCGGCATCTTTTGTACAAAACTTTTTCAGTTCATTTCCGTTTTCATCATAGTAAATCCCGGCGTCCGTCATGGTTCCGTCCACATCAATCACAAGATATTTTATTTTCGATAATTCCTTCTTTTCCATTTTAAACCTCTTGCATCACTCCATGTCATAAACAGACTCTGTCAGGAAGATCATTTCTATCTTTTTCTTTAATTCCGCAACATATTTTGTCAGTTTTATATTTTCCTTTTTCCCTTTTGTGTGCTGGCTTGCCATATAGGAATGGACATAATTCTTCCCTTCCTCTTTGTAACCGTCAAAACCCGCTATGGCAACACTTTTTATATCCAATCTGATCAGCATTTTAAGTAGCATGATCACACAATTATCGCAGGTTCCCAGTTCATCAAAGCTAAGCTCCGAATAATTCAGTATCTGATCCCCCTGCGCTGCCACGTCCATCAGATTAGAGGTCAGGAGTACATTACTCTTTCCTTTTCTGTCCTTAATCGCCTCATAACGCATGGCGTTTGAACAGAAAATATAATCCGGATCATATTCTTCCGATACAAAATTTGCGGAAATGATCACAGGCTGCTCTTTTTTAATGTATTCCTCAATTACCTTTTGCTGCGTCATAATGGATGCGCCAGGCGCAATGATCAGAATAGGTCTTGGGCCAAATTCGTTTTCCAGTTCTCCCATAAGCTCTTTGTCATCAACAGCATGATTTTGGAAATTTTGGTATAATTCTTCAATATATGCTTCGTCATATGCTGTTTTCTTATCTTTTTCAATGCTTGCCAGGATCTGATTGATCTGCTTTGCCCTAAGCCTCCCCTTTCCCAGAAGAAACTCCGCATAGTTTCTGTGCAGATTGAACTTTGCGGACAATGCGTAGGCGGTATTATATCCCCATGGCTCAATCTGCTTGAGCTTTGCAATATGATCGTCAATTCCATCAAACACCGGATTTACGTTGTAAACTGCACCCTGCATTTTATTCATGTAATCCATGATCAGTTCCATGCAGAGATTACCCGGAGCTCTCCCCATTCCAAGCATGGAAGCGTCGATCACACAGTTTCTCCCGCTTGCTTTCATGGAAATAAAATCCTGTGCCAGTGAAAAGGATAATGCAAGATTTTCATGTAAATGGAGGCCGATCACAATAGACTTGTCAAGGTTATGTTCCACCATGGAGTAGATCCTCATCAGATCCTCCTTCATCATAGATCCAAATGTATCCACAATAGAAAACGCATAGGGCTTGATCTCATTTATACGCTTTAACAGCTTCAGGATCATTTCATCTGAATACCCCATAATGTTAATCGGATTTGCAAAAACCTTATACCCTTTATTGATCGCCCTTTCGATATAGGCCAGTCCCTCTTCTATATCGTAATCATGGAAAGTGATCCTGAGCGCATCGATGGTCTTCCCATCATAATCCTCAAGCTGATCCAGATCATACTTATTATGGAGCGCCATGGCGGTAAACATGGTATTTCCTTTATTTTCAGGTAAAATATTCCTGATTTCGGCACAATTATTAAAAACCGCCGTTCCTGGTTCATACTTACAGTTTCGCAAAAACCCGACTTCCACATAATCCACCTGTGATTCCACAAGCTTTTTAATAATATCCCTGATCGTATGGTAGCCAAATTTCCAGTCATTAATATATCCGCCATCACGAAGTGTACAATCCAGTAATTTTATATTAGGCATATTTCTCCCTTCTGTTATCTCAGATAACGCTCCTGATACCAGGATATTGTTTCCCTGATCCCTTCCTCAAAGGAATATTGCGGGGTAAAGCCGGTGTCTTCACGCAGATGACTGATATCGACCTGCAGGTTCATGACCTGAAGCGGTGAGTATGGCACCTCTCCGATTCCCAGCGCAAGGGATGGCTCAATGGCATCCCGCAATGCATAAATGTAATCCACAAGCGGTCTGCTTTCACCCTTCCCTATGCAGTAGGTTTTTCCGCTGATTCCTTTTTCCCCAATCAGGAAGAACGCTTTGCCTGCATCCTTGCTGTAAAGATAATCCCAGGTTTGTTCCGCCTTCGTAAAAACCGGTTTTTCTCCCTTTAAGAGTTTATCTATGGCGTACATGACCATGGTCGTTCTATTGTCATTGATGCCATATACGCTGAAGGTTCTGGTCCATATACATTCCATTTGCAGACTTTCGCACTCTATAAAGGCCATTTTTCCGGCAGCATATTTTGCAATTCCGTAAGCCACCTCCGGATTCACCTGTGTATCAGGCCCGATCATTCCGGAAACCCGTCCATACTCTGCCTGGGATCCTGCCCCTACAAACCGGCTGCATCCCAGTCTTTTTGCCAAATTTATGGCGTCGATCGTATATTTTATATTTTGTTCCTGGCAGGATACCTTTCTTCTCTCCTCCTGCTTCGTATGCCCCCACGCAAAGTGATAATACACATCATAGTCTGCACGGACAGCAGGATTTAAGCCCGCAAATTCCCCCTGGTCGCATCTGATGATCTCGATCGTTTCTTCCCGGGGTATGACATCCAGCCTGGCAGAGTCCGCTCTGCATATTGCCAAAACAGGGATGTTCCTGTCCAGGCATTCGTGAATAAGCGCAAGCCCCAGCATACTGGTCGCTCCGTCTACCACAACTCCCTTCACTTTTCTTCCTCCTCTATTTTATATATAAAGAATCTGTGATAAAAATCATTTCTATTTCTTTTCCCATCTGCTCCAGTACCTGAGCGACATAATGATTTAAGGCGTCTGCCTGCTTTTTATCAAATTTATATTCCATATTGGCATTCAGGTAATTTTTGCTGTTGCTTCTTCCGAAATAACCGTCAAAGCCGGCAAGCCAAACTCTTTTCATGCCGATCCTTAACATTACCTTTAAAAGCATGACAAAAGAATTATCAATGATTTCTGCGCTCCGATCAAGCAGTTCACTGTAGTTCAATTCATAGTCAAACTTTTTCCCGGAAGCAGTTACGTTTGATGTCGCTATGATCTCGTATCTGCGCTCTGCGCTCAGCAGCGCCGTCGCCATCTGGACGTATCTTTTGGAATTGCTTAAAAAGATATAGTCCGCTTCAAAATCCTGTGGGATCATATTAACAGAAATAATTGTGGGCTTTTCTTTTTCTATAAAATCCACAATTCTTTTTTCCTGCTTTTTGATATTAAAGCCGGGGCCAAGCAGCAAAATCTTCTTTCCTTCCAGCTTTTGCTTCAGCCTCTTTACACTTGCTTTATCATCCACAACATTTTCCTGATATCCCACATAAAGTTCTTCTATATAATCCTTATCATACAGAAGCCTCTTTTCCCCTTTAAGCTGTCCCAGAATTTCATTGATCGATTTCACAGACAGCGTTCTTTTATCCATCAGGTACGACACATAATTGGGATGGCAGTCGTTAAATGCCGCAATGTAATAAAACATATTATATCCCCAGGTGGCGGGAGTGTAAAAATTACTGATATTCGCATCGATTGCTTCCAGTATCTGGCTAATATGATACTTTTTCCCATAGCACTGGTTCATATGCATTGCAATCAGCTCCAGCGGTGCGTTTCCGGCGCTTTTTCCCATTCCGTAAATGCTTCCGTCCACAACGATCATCCGCTCCGTCTGTTTGGAGAGCAGTTCAATGCAGTTTGCATATCCCATTTGAAAATTATTATGGGCATGATATCCTAACGCAATATCTCCGTCTAAATGTTTATCCAGCAATTCGTAATAATGCTTTATATTGCTCTGATGCATGAGCCCATAAGTATCCACCATGGAAACGGCATAAGGCTTCACTGCGTTGGCAAGCCTGATCAGATCCAGCATTTCCTCGTCCGAATAGCTTGTGACTGATACCAGCTGGACAAAAACCTTATATCCCAGTTTGATCAGTTCACCGCAGAATTGGATCGCTTCTTTTCTGTGATTTTTTTTAAAGATCACCCTTATGCCATCCAAAAAGCTGTCCTTGCATGGCTGGATATGAGAAAGATCGCATGTTCCATAATCGATCATACCAACGATCATCGAGTCTCTTCTGTCAAGCAGCCCATAATTTTTTTCTACGCTTTTTGTATCGGGCATTATGCTTCGGTCGGGATCAAACTCCCTTCGCTCATCCAGAAAACCAATTTCGATAATATCGATTCCCGCATCTACAAGACGTTCAAAAATGCTCACCATGTTGTCATGTCCAAATTTCCAGTCATTAACATAGCCGCCGTCCCGAAGCGTACAATCCAGTAATTTCAGTTCACCCATTATCCGTCCACCTTTATTAAATGCTCTCTTTTCCTTTACGCTCTTTTATAAAATGTTATAGCTCCCAAAAACGGAACTGCATAAATAACCGCATAAGCATATCTGAATTCAGAATATACCGGCGCCGCAAGAAGAAGACTGATCAATATAGCAGTCGGCAAGGATAGGATTACAAGCTTCTCCTTTTCCTTCTTCAGGATACAAATATAGAACAGGTATCCCAGCACCCATGTATAAAATCCGATGCTGATAAATATTTGCGCCGCCCCTACGTTTTGATACAGCCACAAGTAAGTTTCCAGCAACTCATTGATCCCTTTGGAATGGATCGTTCCCTGTATTCCAAGATCGTTCATCCAGTTTCCGTTCCATACCCAGTATTCATAGCCTGCGTTCCAGTATCCTTTTGTCTGGTCAACCCAGGCTTCCAGATATTTCAGAGGATGCTTCAGTCCTAGCTCCACATAAAGGTGCACAAAATCCATTTTATGTTCCCTTAAGTAATCCTGCTGCCCCTTCTGCCTTATCAGGCTCTTCATTGGATCTGATATATTTGCGTCATAGGCGTCTTTTATCCTATCCACATCTACGATTTCAGAAAGCAGATCATATTGTTCCTTTGACAGTTCTTCTCCATCCGCCACCACTCTTGCCACCTGCTGAACCGGAATAGAAAGCGCTTCTGCCGTATCCGGCTGGGTTACATTCAGCGCATTTAAAACCGGATGCTTTAAAATATAGGTCAGCAGTAAGACGCAAGCAAGCAAAAATACAATTTTTCTCTGCCTTTTTCCCAGTATGACCACAAATACACAGCTGAATATGAAAAAAGCGATCCACCCGTTGCTTCTCCAAAGGCAAACTCCCATGCCGCTCAAAAAAAGCACCAAAGTGTTCGTCCATGAGCAGTTTCCAATTTGATACAGCCGCCTGAAAACAGCTATGACAAATAGCAGCGTTGCTCCTCCAAAAAGAATATCCTTCCACATGGTAAAGCTATACATGATATTATATGGCATAAAAGCGCAAAAGCATATGTACAGTAAAATTACTTTTGAGGATAGTTTCATTTCATATAAGGTCACCGCTCCATAGGCCAGGCACATTGACATAAACACAACCTGAAAAACACTATAAAGCGCTACCGCTGCGTTGATCTCTCCAAAAAGCAGCATTCCCGGTTGAAAAAACAACTTGATTATTATTGTGTGGTAAAACGGGTGGTGATTGGAATAGGAACCGGACATGATCTGCATCAGTTGAATATAACTGTCTGTTGTCAGCTGTCCGGGATACTTGGCCATAAACAGGAAAAGCAGGTCAAAGACTGCAATGCCGGTACCGGCAGCTATAAAAATCCACAACGGTTTTCGTCCGTATTCATGCGCTTCCCATGTCAGATTACTGATCCTTTTTAAGGTAAATTCCAGTATCTTCTCAGCTGTACAAAATCCTCCCGCCAAAATAGCTGCCGGATATGCGATTTTATATAAAAAGGCAGATACTGCTCCATTTGGACAATCTATATCCACAAACAGCTTATAGTTTGCCAGGGCAGCTGCACAGGAAAATATTCCGGCCAAGATCACTATAAGCGCCCGCTTTCCTTTCCCTTCAACAGTCGGCTTCTCCTTATTCAAAGCACAGCAGCACAGGATCCCTGCTGTTCCACATACCAAATATGGAATAAAATAAGCATCTGAACCTGTCATTGCCATAAGCCATATTAAGATGAAAAATACATTTATAAAAAAATTTATTTGCTTCATTTATGATTCCAAAAGGTATATTACAAAATAAGTGGAAACAGCTTTCAAAAACCTTTGCTTTTGCATGCTTCCACTTTTTGATGAAATAAAAACTTGTCGGGATATTAGATTGTCGGCTTAGGATCTTTCATTGCATACAATGCTTTTGCCATCTCATAATCATATACATCGTCAATATCCGCCGCCTCTCTCTTGTTTACAAGCAGGCGATATGCCTTAGGGCCATAGTTATAATGCCACTCCTTCAGTTTTTTGGAAGGTGCAAGATTGATTCCATTCGTAAAATGATACAGCATAGGCAGCTGCTCAGAATTCTTATGGGCAAGTCCCATACTGAAATTTAAAGGGCCCTTTTCATCCATGAGGTAGGTCTGATAAGGAGAACAGGTGATCAAAGAATCATAACCCTCTTCCAGCTTTTCAAAATAAAGGGAAATTGCCTTCTGATATAAATATGGCTCTACACAGGGGGATGTTGCACAGGCCCACATTACATGCTCCCCTTCCACGATCTCGCTGATATACTCAAGGAACATTCCAAAGGGCACCGACTCATCTGCGTACTGGGAAGGTCTCTTTATTGCCTTAATGCCAGCCTTATCTGCAATTTCAAGCATTTCATCTGAGTCAGAGGAACAGATGATCTCACTGAGTCCCTCTACCTGCTTAAGCTGATCGATCTTATGCTGGAGCAAATTAGAGTTTCCAAAGGGCAGAATGTTCTTATTGGGCAGTCTGGTACTGTTTCCCTTTACGGGAATAATGGCAGAAATCGTTTTATTCATATTAAATCCTCTCCTCTTTAGATGTGATTTTATAGGTCTATATCCTTCTGACTTTGTCATTATACCATTTTTACTGTAAAAGTAAAACTGCAAAAAGATTTTGTCCTCACCGGACAAAATCTTTTTCCCTTATGCCTCGCAGGCATTTTTTATTCTTTTGATAATCTCAGCAATTTCCTTTTCGCTTGTCAGTTCATTTTCATGTTCCTTCTCGATCTCATAAACATGAGCCCTCTTTTTACGCTGTTTTTCCAGTATAGGCCATGTCAGCTTCTGATTATCGATCAGTTTCATATAAAGTCCATGAACAGCTCCGCATCTTGATACCGCTTTGGAAACTGCTGTCAGTCCTGTATAATGGGGCTTGTATGCCCGAAGCGCCTCCTTGGAAATCCGATAATAGTCTTCCCGTAAAACCTCCTGCGCCATATCCGCAAATTTCACATAGCTTGGTTCTTCAAAATCAATGAGATAAATTTCCTCAATATTTTCTTTTGGGATAGGGAATGCTTCCTCCTTCGCATATATGGATTTTTCAAATCCTTCATAGCTTGTAATTTCAGTAGAATGATCGAGAAGCGCAAGCTTATAGCCTTCCGTAATGGGCAGCGGGAATAAAAGCTGGCACATTTTCTTTGCAAAAAAGGCCTCCACTATCACAGAGCTGTTTCCGGTATACACCTTATCGCAGGTAACAATCCACTGTTTTACAGATTCTCCTGATATGATCTTAAAATTCTGATACTTTTCCGCAAGCCGCTCTGCACTCCTGCTAGGATGTCCCGGATGGGGTCTGAACACAAAGCAGATATTGTCATCCTTCTTAAGGATCTGCTCCATCCAGCTTAATACGATCTCCTGGGATCTGCACATAAACTCATAATAGTCTGCCCAGTTTTGTCCAAAACGCATGCACATTTCCTGAATATAGGATTCCTCCAGGCAGTCTCCATAATAGGGGGATGCAAAAAGAATTACTTCCTTATCCTGTGGAATCTGATATTTTTCAAACAGCTCCGTTCTGCTTAAATAGTAGCGGTTTAAGGGCTCCCTGAGGAAATCCATGCCCACATGACCGATCACCTTTAATTTCCTGGGATCCATCTTAACCACATCCAGCATACGTTTTTCATTTTGCTTTCCCCATGATACCCGTACGGCCTCTTTCCCGATGCCGGAATAATTTTTATACGCGCCTTTTCTTTTTTCATCACCCGGATATACAATGTTTTCCCACTGCATATCAATGATCTTGTCAAAGGTCACGAATTCCTTTGCCTGCCAGTTTAAGGTCTGGTCATTGTAGCAGGCCATAACACATAAGACCTTGGCGTGGATCTGCGGCTTAACTGCCAGAGCGTTTCTGGCATCTTCAATATAGCGAATCTCTGTTTTATACCCCCGCTTATCCAGCTCATATTTGATCAGACACAGGTTTTCCAGTTCCCTTACCTTATGCTCATACAAAAACAAAAAATCTAATTCCTTCATATCCCTCTCCCATCCTGTGCCCCAATGCACACTACATCCCGATATGCGTTATCCTTCCAGAGCAGGACCACATTGGTTATATTGGAATGCCCGCACAGCAGGTAATCGCATTTTTCCAGAAAACAGGCGTCCCTGAGCACCTCATATCCAAGCAGATATTTATGCTGCGGCCTTTCCTTCTCCGGCTTCAGTTCGTGGATGCCTGTCTTTTTCAGCGCTCCGTCCTCTTTTGCCCGGAACGCCTCATGAAAAAACAGCTCCTGTTTCAGCCCCAAAAAGGCCTCCTGAAACCTTTCTAAGACTTCACATTCATCAGTAGCCAGAAACACCCTGGTGATCTCCGGGTATTTATTCAGCAGGCGTCCTGTCTCTTCCAGGTACCTGTCCACAGTGGCCGGCATGGGATGGCCCAGATTGTTCTTCATATCTGTCCCTCTCACATGTATGCCAAGAACCACATCCTCTACAGCGAATTTATTGTTCCATGCCTGATCAATCTGTTCCTTTATATCCTTCCTGATGACCATATGCTTTTTAATGACCGGCGCGTAGTAATCTGCCGCCTTCTCTGTAGGGAAACGATAACTGCCTGTGCAGAACTTTCCCTCATATTTATGAAGGGGCATATCCATTCCCATCACATAGCTTCCGCTTGCATAGGCCTCCTCAAGGGAAACTCCGCTTACATTTTCAAAATAATAATTCCAGGCATTTTTTTCTCCTGCCACGCCTTCCTTCTCACTATATAGCGTTGGAAAATTAAGCATATCCACCACAGGAATATAGCCCAGTTTCCTGGCAAATATCACATGTCCCAAAACCCACATATAATTGGAAAAGAAACCGGCGCCGCCGGCAGACCGATTGATAATATAGTATTTCTTTGTGAGTCTTTTAAAATAATACCGCCATTCCCACTTTTCCATTATCTTCCATCCTTCTAACGCAAAAGCCTCGAAAACAGATCCTCCCATTGTTCTGCGATCTTTTCCGGTGACAGCTCTTTTGCCTTTCTGATTGCAGCTTCCGACATCTGACGCCGCATCTCATCACTTCCTGCCAGTTCCTCCATTGCCATGGCAAATTTCTTTTTGTCAAAACAGGGAACGATCCTTCCTTCTTCGCCATCCCTTACTAGCGGCAGCATAGCAGGAAGATCATAAGCTACCACAGGCAGCCCCAGCTCCAGAGCCTCTGTAACAGACATCGGAAACCCCTCCCATCTGGAGGGCAGTACAAACACAGATCCCTTCAAAAGCTGCTCCTGTACATTGTGGAGATACCCTGTAATGCTTACTTTATCTTCCAGGCCGAGCTCCCTTATCTGCTCATTAAGCCTGCCCGTAAGGCTTCCCCCTCCGATGATCAGCAGCTTCCAGTCCTGGCAGGCATGATCCTTTGCTTCATTGATGGCAAAAAGAAGATCCTCGTAGCCCTTTTCAGCCTCTACTCTTCCGCAGGTCACAAAGCACTTTTTTGCCATATCTGCCTTCTGCTCACTTGCAAAGCTCCTGGGATTGTAGATCACCGTGGCTGAAATTCCAAGCTGGTCCCGGTATTTGCCCTGTATATCCTGATTCAGCACCACACAGCCATCAAGTTTTTCTGCTGCCCGCCGGTACATTTTCATCCGGTTTCGGTAATACCCTCTCTGCGCATCAAAATACCCTTCAAAGGAGCTGTGTTCCCAGCTGATTGCCTTTGCATGGATATGATCCTTAATATAGCCTAAGAGCATGGCGTTCACACCGGAAATTCCGATCATCAGATCGTAATTTCCTGCATTGATCCTCTCGATCCATTCCTTTAAAAATTTTTCCGGGTAAAAGGCTTTCTTCAAAAGATACTGGCAAACCGTTCCTTCCGTCAGTCCCGTCCGGAAATATACTATGCGGATCACTTTACGAAGAAAACTGTCTCCCGAATGAAATACCCGTTCAACTTTTATTTTTTCTGAAAGGGGATAATCATTTCGGTTTCTTTCCCTTTCCCTGTCTTCAAAAGTGAAAATCGTGACCTCATGCTGCTTCACCCATTCATTTGCCATCAGGGAAACAACTCTTTCCTCTCCGCCGCATGCATATAACGAGCTGATGACCACCCCGATTTTTGCCATGAACCCTTAAGCCTCCATTCCCTTTTCCTCGAAATAGTGCAGTATCCTTTCCACAATCCTTTCACTGGCATGACCGTCTCCATACGGATTTACCGCCCTTGCCATCTTCTGATATTTATCGCTGTCATCCATCAGCTCGCTGACCACCTGCACGATCCTTTCTTCCTCCGTTCCCGCAAGCGCCACCGTCCCCGCATCGATAGCCTCCTGACGCTCTGTTTCGTTTCGGAGTACCACTACCGGAATGCCGCAGGAAGGGGCCTCCTCCTGAATTCCCCCGGAATCCGTCATAACCAGATAGCATCTGGACATTAAATTGTGCATGTCCTCCACATCAATGGGCTCGATCAGATGCACTCTATCTTCCTTTCCAAGAAGCGCATAAACCGTTTCCCTGACTTTGGGATTTAAATGAACCGGATAAATAACCTCCACATCAGGATAACGGTCTGCAATAGCTTTGACCGCATGACAGATGTTGCAAAGGGGGTGTCCCAGATTTTCCCGTCTGTGCGCAGTCAAAAGGATTACTCTTTTTCCTGCCAGGTCAAGCCTTGAAAGGGTCGCTTCCTTAAAAACATAATTTTCGCGTACAGTTGTCTGCAACGCGTCGATCACCGTATTTCCTGTAACAAAAACATTTTCCTTAATATTTTCCTTTTCCAGGCACAGCTTATTTGTTTGCGTTGGGGCAAAGTGCAGTTCTGCGATCCTGCTGGTAAGTGTTCTGTTCATTTCTTCCGGAAAAGGAGCATACTTATCATAGGTTCTGAGTCCTGCTTCCACATGCCCTACCGGAATTTGCTCATAAAATGCAGCAAGCGCCACTGCAAAAGAAGTCGTGGTATCTCCATGTACCAAAACAAGATCCGGTCTTTCCTTTTGAAGAACCGGCTTCATATCAGTCAGAATATCCGCCGTAATGGTTGTCAGCGTCTGCGATGGTTTCATGATGTGAAGATTGTAATCTACCTTGATCTGAAAAATGTCGATGACCTGCATCAGCATCTCTTCATGCTGGCCCGTAAGGCAGACCACGCTTTCAATTTCCGTATGTTCCTGCAGTCTTTTGATCAAAGGACACATCTTGATGGCCTCCGGTCTGGTTCCGAACACACTCATTACCTTCATGCTTTTTTCTCCTTTAACAGCTCTGTAATCTGCCTGATCCGTTCCTCCCATGTATTCTGCAAAAGAAACTCTCTCTGCTGCTGTCTGGTATATTTCGGTGGAAATCCCGTTTCCTCCAGATTTTTGATCAGCTCCACATACTCTCCGCTGTCATGATAAAAATATACAAAGTCTGAAAATCTATCGATCTCCGGATACCAGGAAGCAATAATACATTTGCCCCAGGCAATATACTCATACAGTTTTACCGGATCCACATACAAAACAATTTCGCTGATGACAAACGGCATCAAAAGGCAGTCAAAGCCTGCCACCGTTTCTCCCAGTTTATGATGCTCCACCACACCGCAGTAGGTCACTTTCTCATGCTCGATCCTTTTTCCAGAAACCGGCCCTACAAACTCATATCTGATCCTGTCATCCTGCCCAAGACTTTCCAGGATCGCCTTCTCGTCAAACCATTCCGAGATCGTTCCTACATATCCCAGGGTATAGCTTTCTTTCTTTCCGGAAATAACCGGTGGCTCTATCTTCAGATCCCAAAATCCATTGCGCACTACCTGGATTTTCTTGCCGGGATCTATCCCCAGAAGCTTTTCCTTTAGCTTCTGGCTGGAAGCAAACACCACATCCGCTCTGCCTAACAGCTTTTGTTCCTGCTCACAGACATAGGCCACTGCCCTGGGGCTGCGGTCAGGATATAACGCTTCAAAATTATCCATGCAGTCATAGATCACCGTTCCCCGAAAATCCTCCGGAATATAACGCCCAAAGATCGGATACCCTACCCAGATCAGATCATATCTGTTAAGATCTCCCATTTTTCTGCGGTGCCATCTGTCCGCTATTTTGCCTATAATCCGGCTTTTTTCCTGAAACGGAAGCTGATGCAGTTCCACCAGCCGGTCCGGCATGATATTCTTTTTTTGATGCTTATTCTGTACAAATTGCCTGGGACACAACACCGTGACCTCATATTGCTTTTGCAATTCCAGGGCCAGGATCTGTGGTCTTTGAAAGATCCAGTTCCAGTCGATCCCCATAATATATAACATTTTTTTCAAAGTCAGGAATCCCTCTCTGCTATTTCTGTGTCGCCTTGCCGTCTCCTATTTCATAAACATAATCACAGTCCTTGATGGTTGACAGACGGTGGGCAATGATGATCAGGGTCATTTTTCCGTGAAGTGTTTCGATCGCATCCATCACGGCCTTTTCCGTTTCATTATCAAGTGCGGAAGTCGCCTCATCTAATACCAGGATTTCCGGATTATGATACAGGGCTCTGGCAATTCCAATGCGCTGCCTCTGTCCGCCGGAGAGGCGAACGCCCATTTCTCCGATCTTGGTATCAAGTCCAAATTCCAGCTCTTCGATAAGCTGGGAAAGCTGGGCCTGTTCTACCGCATATTTCAGTCTTGCAGGATCGATCTCTTTTTCCTCAATACCGAATGCAATGTTGTTCTTTATGGTATCATCCATTAAATAAATGGTCTGCGGAATGTATCCAATGATCTGGTGCCAGGAATTTAACCCCTCAAAGATACTGACGCCGTCTACACATACATCTCCTTTTGCAGGCTTTAACAAGCCCATCAAAATATCTGCCAGGGTTGTTTTTCCGGCTCCTGAGTGTCCTATAAAAGCTACAGAGCTTTTCTTTCTGATCTCCAGATTCAGATCCTTCAGCACCTCTTTCTCTGCTCCCGGGTAACTGAATGTCAGATCCTTTATCTCGATCTTATTTTGGAATTGAATTGCTTTTTCTTCTTTATTCTTTTCCCGTTTTTGTGCATTCAGCTCATCAATTTCCTTTAAATCCTCATAAATTGATGTGATTGCAGATTTCTGGTACAGGATGGTTCCCAGGTATTCTGTAATCCGGTTAAAGGAAGGAAGCAGTCTGAACGCTGCTATTGCAAACACAGATAAGATCGGCACAAAATATGTGATATCTGCTCCTCGCCACCAGAATTTGATGGCAATAGCGCCTAAAAGTCCACAGATACACATGGTTTCAATGATCGGTTTGGGGATCATCAGAAGCGTGTGATAGGTATATTCACTTTTGGCATGTCCCCGGTATGCCTCGTCATATTTATCATAAAAGAACTTTTCTTTGTTCAGGATCTTTACTTCCTTAATCCCTCCAAAGGATTGCTGTACCCATTTGTTCAGTGACATCTGATAAAAACGGTTTCGCGCTCCCATTCTGACCAGATTTTTTTTATAGACCTTTACCGAAAGCCACAGCATGATCGCCAGAAGGCATACTACAGAAATCGTGATCGTCTTATCCTTGATCAGCAGGTACACCCCCAGCACAAGACATACCATAAGCTCTGTGAGCAGCTTGATCCCCGCCTGTAAGGCTCCGAAAAAGTTGCCTGTGTCCTCATTGATATTTCTCAGAAGCTCCGCGCTGTTTTTGGATACATGGAACAGATAAGGCTGTGACATATAGCATTTCACCATTCTGTCCGCTAAAACCCGTTGATTTTCAAAAATAAATTTATACTGCTTATTATACATATAGATCAAAAATGCATTTTTGATCACATACACCACGATCAGGGAAACCAGAAGAAGCATGATAAGAGGCCGCACGGAAGTCATATGGAATTTTTCATATATCCAGATGTAGACAGGCTCCTCCAGCATTTTATCCGGCGCCATGATCCCGTTAATGATCGGAAGGATCACTGATACTCCCATCAGCTCCAGCCCCGATCCAATGCAGATGATCACAAACAGCCAGAAGATCTCAACCTTCAGCTTTGTATTAAAAATATAATTTAATTTTCTAACTACATCCATTTTTATTCCCTTTCCCCGGGTGCGTCTAATCTGGAATTGATCTCCTGGATAAACAGACAGGGTGAAAATTCCCCCTGGTATCCATAATCTGCCTTTTCCTGCTGCGTCAGAAAATCCAGGTCGAGATCTTCCATTTTTTCAAATACCTGCATGTATCTGGGATCATAAAAAGCAAAGCTTTTTGTCCTTCCATTGTTGGTAAGCAGCCTTTTATTATAGACTACTGCCTCACAGTAGCGCTGGGTAGGGTTGTCAAAATCCTTATGCATAACCTCTAGGATTGCCCTCGCCTTTAACAGATGAAGGAGATTTTCTTCATAGGACAATGGTTCCTGATGGAAGGTAATTCCTGCGCACTTCCTGTTTTCTTCTCCAAGCACATGAAAATCTGTGGTAATGCCGGCTTTCCCGCATTTTTTGTAAATGCAGGACAGAGCTTCATCCCTGTCGTTTCCGCTCCCCAGATAATATAAATCTGTTTTCGCTTCTTCTGATGCGCAGACGGCTTCCCCTCCCACCGAATAGATAAGAGGATAATACAGGAATCCATATTTTTCGCAGTCTGCTTTATTGATGGAATATACATGATCCATCTGCTTTATTACCTGCCAATGCTCTTCGCTATCAAAGCCGACCATGGGATCCACCATATACAAAATGAGCTTTGCCTTAGGATCACGTTTTTTCAGCCTTTGAATCACTGTCAGATCCAGTTCCCTGCAAAAGCCGGAATTAAAAAAAAGAATACAATTTTCCTTTTCAGGGCACGGTTTGATCTGAAGAACAGTATACCACGGATAAAACAGTTTTTTCAGAAATGCAAAGCGCTCAAACTGCTTTGTCCATGCACTGATCCTGTAATAAAGCACACGAACAGGCTTATTTGCTATCACCTTATCGAGCAAAACCATATTTTTCATCTGAGACAGGTCAAGGAGCATCCTTCTTGCTCCTTCCCCTACATAACCTGCAACGTAAAATCGTCTTTCCAAAAGCCACCTCTACCCGTAATAATCCATTATAATATGTTGAAGCTGTACAAAAACAGCAATGATATCTATTCCGGCTGCAAGAAGAAGGTAACCATATCTGCTTATCCTGCAGCTGCCTCTCATTGTCATGTTCTCTTCCCTGCTTCCCGCCATTGCCGGAAGAAGCAGCAATACCGGCAGGAAATATCTTCCCTGTATCCCATGAATAGCATTCATATCAACCGTGTTGTTCGCCAGATACATGGACAGCATAAATAGAAAGCTGGAAATAACTGCAAGTAACGCCGTCCACAGCTTCTTTCCTATCGTCAACTCATTTTTCCCGTCTGTGTAAATTCCCATGGCAAGCAGCCCTGTGGTCAGCATCATGAGCCAGTCCGGTAAATATGCGATATCCAGCAATACCTCATACCGGTCTCTGCCCACAAATTCACCCAAAATGCTTTTTATATAATAATCAAAATTGCTCATGATATTATAAGAAAAAACAAAGAGCGCATTCCTGGGATTTTCCAGCATGTACTTAATGGAAACCCGCTCCCCTTCCATGGTATTATAAGCTAATCCCTTCAGGATAACAACTATATCTTGATAACGGACTACCACAAGTCCTACAGCTCCGACCATCCCTGCCAGGCCGGTTCCTATGATCACCCACTTATTAATTTGAAGCCGCTTTCTTGGTATCAGAAAAACCAGTCCTAAAAGCGGGGCATAAACCAGCTTGATGGGGATCATGATCAAAACGACCCCCAAAAAGATCAGCAGATTTCCGACCTTAACCTGCTTTCCCCCATGGATCATATAAAAGAAATAGGAAATCGCCAGAAAGCAAAGCGCAAAATTCAGAGCGTCATAGGAATAGGACGCTGCGAGATAGATCACCTCAGGCAGCAAACCGAACACACAAAAGAATTTTTTGCCAAAGGGAACCAGATAAAGGGCAACAGCCATAATGGCAGGTACTCCAAGCAGATTAAACCATCTTCCGAAAAGGAGCAGCAAATGCCCATTTACTCTGCATAGCCTGGAAAGTGCAATTCCCAGCGCTGAAAACAGGTAAGAATAGGCCGGCGTGGTATCGGAAACGGTTGCCCATTTAATGTTTGAAGTTATTTCGGATACATCCACAGGATCCCAGAAGGTATCATACCACCTGTAAATGCTGGATGCACTGTGCAGATAGGTTGTGCTGTCTACGTCTGTCTGACGCATAAGCCGGTTTCCATACTGATCCTTTTTCTCCTGAAACAGCATATCGCTGGCCAGATCATAAGCCTTAAAAAAATGACTTTCCTCGTCCGGTACCGTAAGCGGCGGCATAATAAGGGAATATAATATCCCCATCAAAACCATTGCTATAAAAAAACAGACCGGCAGCCTGAATTTTCCATCCTGCTTCATCGTAATCCCTAACAGGATCACAAGAAAAATAATCGCTGCTGCCGCACAGCCCCCGTAAAGCCGCTTGCAGCTACCATCATAGGACATGATCTTAATCCGCACCGACAGGGACGGATCCTGCAAAAGAGAGCAGGCAATGTGATAGCTCCCCGCAGGCAATGCAATTCCTTCCCCTCTTTCAAATTCTTCCAGTATAACCGTATCCCCGGAAGCAATATGCATGTCCTTATAGTCCTGCTGCCACACGCTGTGCTGCGCTTCATCCAGAATTGTTACAGTAAAATCCAGACTTTCCGGGATCCCGTCATTCGTCAGCGGAGTGATGTAAAACCGGATTCCCCTCACCTCATAACCATCCGTCTCAAAATATCCGTCTTTTGTGATCTGCTCTCTGGCAAGGGTTCCCCCGGAGACCGACAATTTCCAGATAGCTGTAATCATAAATGCAATAACGGCCAAAAACAAAAGTCTTTTTAAGATCTGTTTTTTCTTTCCTGTCTGCATACCTCTTTACCTCTTTTTTTTCGGAAGAAAATAAGTTATCCCGCCGTATACTGCAAGATACACGCAAAATCCAAGCCGGATCGTATCCCGGACGCGCTCAAACAGAATGGTTTCCTGATCAAAGCGGTAAAGAACCTGTGTTTCGTCCGTCACTCCATAGAACACAGCGTTTTCTCCCTCTTCCACTTTTCCCCTATAAGGATCCTTATCCTCTATATCACAATATTTCTCCTCCACATAAATGGCCTGCGGCATTTTAACCATCCCGGCATACATAGCGGCGATCACAGCGGCTGCCAGAGCGGCGCATAATACCTTTTTGCTTTCTTTCCACCCGTTTTGGGGCTGCAAAACAGGAAGCGTGATTGTAACTGCTTTATCATATCCTGAAAAAAGCTTTACCTGCTTCCCCCCCTTACAAACAGAAAACAGATATCCTGCCACTACAAGGAGAGACAGATTTTTAAATGAAAAATTGAACAGAAAAGGCTCGATCACTCCTGCAATGGAAAAAGATAATAAAATGCTGAGGGCTTTCCCATTCCTTTCCTTTAAAGCCTGCCTGATGGAATACAGGTATCCTGCACATACCAGTACAAATAAAAGGAGTCCTCCATAAATGAGTAACGTTACATAAGAGCTGTCAAGCGCATAGGTATGGCTTGCATAAATTTTCTGTCCCAGAAGCGTTACCGGATTTTCAAGCAGATACAGCCTGGATGCATAAAACCTTCTGTTCAGAAGTTTATTTAAAAGTGAAAACAGCGGTGTATCAGGATCTACAAGAAGCGGAGCAAACAGCGCAAACAACACGCATACCGGGAAAACAGCCTGGGTCAGGATTTTTTCCGGGACGCTCATGTCTTTTCTGTAGGTGAAATAAATATGAAAAGCCATGAGAAATATAACCAGCATAAAGCCCGTATAGCTTGCAGAATACAGGAATACGACCCCATTTCCGATCAGCGTAAGTATATATGCCCTAATACGCTTTTTTTCATCTGTTATCACATACAGGATCAGAACCACTAACACAGCATAGGACACATGCAGCACATTAGGATGAGAATACCCCATACCCTCTCTTAAAATATCCAGTCCGAACTTGTGATGCGCCATGACCACCTCGTTTCCCGCACCCAGAATGGATTTCAGCACCATAAGTCCAAAAGCAGCGCTCCAGACTATAAGCCCAAGCTTCATGATCCTGTCAAATGATATCCCCTTAAATCCGATCATCATCACCAGAAATACCAACGCACTTTTTTCACCGGAACAATAATAAACGATCACTCCCAGAAGCAGGAGCGCCAGGGACACAAGCAGCTGTCTCCTGTCATAATCAGTCATCAGCAATTTCACTGCAACCGGAACAGCTGCAAGCACCAGGCAGACCTTAAAGCTCATCTGTCCGTCATATAGGCCTATACCTTTTGCAAAAAACAAGATGCTGAAGAAAAGGTAATAACATAATTCTGTATATTTGATCGTTATTGTTTTCCGTGTCATAAAAGTTTCCCTCCCTTTACTGCCCGGCGATCTTATAAATTCCTATGGCAGCCTTTGTGTCGGCTGCTATCAGTTCATATTCCTGTCCATGATAATTGAAATAGGGCTCGTTCACACCCTCTGCCCAGATGCAATCGGGTATAAAATCTTCTTTTTCATACTTCTTCGTTTGGTTTTTCACCATAACGTGCCTGATTTCATAATCCTTGTCGTCCAGCATCCTCCATATGGGATATTCAAAGCTGTCTGCCCCCAGAATCAGTCCGATCTTTTGTCCCCCCGTGGCTTTCACCGCATCAGAAAGCGCAGGATATTCCTGCCTGTTATAGGGATGATAGGCAAAATACCCTCTTTCAGGGGAATAGGGCGCCAGCGTGCGCAGATAATTTATTTCTTTCCCGTAATTGAACAGACTTCCTATTACCAGGATACTGCAAATTATACCATAAATAAATCTTGATCCCTTTTTTCTGATCTCTTCCGTCTGCAAAACGATCATTACAGAAAGAAGTGCCAAATATGTGATCATATAGCGGTTGATAAAGCGCTCCCATCTTAGAACGCAGCAAAACAACAGCCAGGACAAGGCTGCAAACCATACAAAGCCTTTTGTTTCTTTCTTCTGCTTCTTATATCTTACCAGAAACCACAGCATGGACAATAGCGCAGCTACTGCCACAAACATATTAAGCGCCACATCACAGCTCAGCGCCGGGAAATCCGGAAAAGTAAAAATACCCCCGTCTTCCGAAATAGCAGGATCATTTAAATTGATCCGAAACAGGTCTGCCAGCGCATACAAAAATTTTTCTATGTAAATTCTTGTAGCTTCTATTTTCTCGGACGCAAAATTGAAAGTAAAGTTTTTAAAGAAATTTACGGTGAGATACTGCGGCTTCAAGCTTCCCACTAACTGCCTTGCTCCCACTCCCTCATGGGAGATACTTCCAAAGGCCAAAAGATTGATGAAAACCCCCGGGGAAAGCAATACCGCTACGATACATGCTCCCAAAGCCCCATAGGATAGCAGCATGCGGACTTCTGCCTTTTCCCTGATTTCCACCATCAGCAGCCAGCATAGAAAAACTGCCGCTCCAAAGCAGACGGAGGGTTTTGCCAAGTATCCAAAGGAAAGGGCAAGCGCCGCAAAAAAAATCACTTTCCCTGTCTCCCTGTCCAATTCTAGCTTTCTTTTTCCGGTCACAAAGGGAAGGAGAAAATACAGGAAACAGAGGAACCATAAGGTTGCAAAATTATCCACCTGCGTGGTTGTTGCCTCTGCCAGTGCGATAGGGGTTCCCATGTACAAAAGCGGCGCCAGAAAGGCAGTCTTTTCAGATACTCCCAGTCTTCTGGCTATTCCATATAAAATTATTCCGTTGCTCCCGTAGGAAAGGCACTGCAAAAGGTTCAGCAGACTGTCATGCTTTCCCCCCAGAATATAAACAAACAAATTCACATAAGCGCCAAGCACGGGGCTTGCAATCTGCCTTTCTATGTGGGTAGCGTAAGGAAATACAGACCTGTTCTGCTCCCAGTTTGCAATTCTGGCAAGATGATAGGTCATGGAATCCCAGTTATAGGGAACCGACTTCAGCGCATACCGAAATACGATGCCAAACAGCCCCACAAGGCACAGCCACAAAAGCGGACTTGAAATCCGCCATTTGAAAGACAGCTTCAGCTTTCTTTTATAAAAAATCAGAAACAGCATACATGCGTCCAGCAAAAGGTAGCTTCCTGCAAGAGTCAGATACACCAGCTGTCCCACCAAAGACCAGAAATAACAAAGCCCCAGCAAAACAAGGGTCCACAGGCAGACTGCCTGCAGGTACTCTTCCAGTCTGTCTTTTCCCTGCCTTATGAAAATATAAAGTAAAGCTAATAGGCAGATCATACTGCTCTCTCTCCTTTGATCTTTCTTTTGAGCGCAAGATAGCGTTCCTTTCCAAGGAAAGCAGCAGCAGCCTTTACCAGCTTAAAATGGATCCGTCTGCCAAGCGGTGTCCAGCTTGCAAAATAATGGTGGATCGAAACGGTGTTTTCTGTGGTCTCAAAGCCCTGAGTTTCAAAATTAAAGCAGCAGAAGTAATCCTGTGGATAAATGGCTACCCCTCTGATCATCTGAAATTCCCCGTTGCACTTTAATCCTCCCATACTAAGCACGCCGCTGACAACATCCACAATATTTTCGATCCTGCCGTCCACCTGTTCTCCGAAGCTTCTCTTCTCATAGGCCGAAAGAATATCCGGAAGGACTTCCTGTCTGCTTATCGTTCCATAGACCAGCCCGGGGTTCACTCTCCCCGGGTTTTCAAAGCCGGTAAAAGCCTCATGCGCCAGAATTTCCTGCGGTATGGGCCTTAAAAGCTCCACATCGGTATCTAAAAAGATCCCGCCATACTGATTTAAAATGTCAAAGCGGGCATAATCCACCACAAAAGCCCATTTCTTTTGCTGGTATGCATTTCTTACAAACGTATTTTTTGTTACATCATAATTACTTTCATTCCATTCCCGAATTTCCCAGTCCGGCATATACTTTCTCCAGGACGCAATACACTTTTTGATCAGTCCCGGCTTCTTGTTATATCCAAACCAGCAGTAATGAATTATTTTTGGAATCATACCTACTCCTCTACTGATATATACCCAGGTCAAACACATACCTGTACTCGTATCCCCTGCTCATCAGCATTGCCCCGTGGGTGCCACCCACATTTCCTGCCAGAAGACAGCTGCAGTCCGATAACAGCAGCATGGAAATCAAATATTCCCTTCCGCTTTTTTCCTGATCCTCGCATCCCCTAAGGTCGTTGATATTCTCGTTTCCGCTACTGCGGTATCTGCGTACCGGCAATGCACACATTCTTTCGCCAAAAGCTTCCTGAAGCCTCTCATAAATATCCTGATCCTCTGTTGCAAGGTAAATGCCGTCGCAGGAATATTTCTCCAGGATCTCCTCCGCTTTTGCAATGATCTGACAGGGTTCCGGCTGAATGGGATGTCCCTTGGGCCTTGCAGCAACATAGTCCGTTCCCCTTGCCAGGATGCCAAGCATTTTCCGTCCTTTAAAAAGTGCATCCCTGGTCTTTTCAAATTCCAGCCTCACAGGATCTGCTATCTTTAAATGCTGACCGAAAAAGGCATGCCAGTATTCATACTTCGCTTCATCCTTTACGATCTCAAAATCAGGATAGTGGTTCCTGTCCGTGATCAGTCCATCGCTTAAGATCACATTTTGGGCCTTCTTAATATCCTGCAGCGTATATCCTGCAGGCTGCTTAAAGAAATATTCCCAGGCATTTTCTTTTCCTACTCTTTCCTCTGAAAGATAAGTATTTCTTCCATTTTGCATATCGATCACAGGGATATATCCCTTTTTAAGCGCGTAATCGGTAAGCCCCATATTGGTCATCACATAGGAAAACAGTCCTACCTTGCAGTAAGCCCTTCGGATCACAAAAAAAGTTTGATCCGGGTAGTCGCTGCCATAAGAAGTCTTTCTCTCACGCCACTTCCATTTCGTATAAATGCTATTCAGGATCGTGATCTTTTGCAGTTGTTTCTTTATGCTCATGGCTTTCCAGTAGTCTCCTAAACTCTTTTACCAGCTGCTCCGCATATTCAGGTGCTTCCTGAAATCTTTTCTCCCTGCACTTTTTCGTGTAAGCATCCAGTTTTTCTCTATTATTCCAAAGCCCCCTGATTTTGCCCTTCAGCTCCTCTTGATCCCCTGCCGTAAATAATTCTCCTGTTTCTCCGTCCTCTAATAGCTCCGGAACGCCCCCAATATTCGAAGCAATTACCGGCGTTCCGTAATATTGGGACTCCATAACAGAAAAGGGGCAGTTCTCATACCATTCTGAAGGAAATACGCTGAACCTTGCGCTTCCAATGAGCTCAATCAGGGCTTCTCCCCTCTGAAAACCAACATTTTGAATATTGGAGAGCTTTGCAATTTCTTCTTCATATTCGCCGCCTCCCGCAAAAACAAAGGGGATCTCCGGCAGCTGCCTGCATACCGAAAGCAGGGTGTCCATTCCCTTTTCCCTTGCATACCGGCCGAAATACAGCACATAGTCCTTTTTATCCTGGTATTTCTTTTCTCCTGCGGTCAAAAAATTGTGAAAAACCTGAAGCTTTCCTGAGAGCAGCGGATTTGTAGCAAGGATGTCTCTCATAAATGCACTGGGACAAATGATCAGATCCACCTTTCCGTAGGTTCTTAAACGCTGATAAAGCTTTGCTTCCAGCATCCCCAGAATACTCTTTATCCTGGAACCGTGAATACATCTGTTAGCGGCACAGTTTCCGAATTTTCCCCCCTTGCAGGCAAAACAGAGCTTATCCTGTTCCGGCAGAAACAGCATATGATTAGGACAGACCCACTGATAATCATGGGCGGTATATACGATTGGGATTTTCCTCCCTTTCTGCTTTTCAAATTTTCTGATCTCATAAATTACAGAGGGGGTTATCTGAAAGTTAAAATTATTTAAATGTACAATATCCGGGTTAAAATCCTCTAAAACCTTCCTGATCTTTTTTCTTGCTTCACGGGAATACAAAATTCGGAACGGATAAAGAAGCCTGCTTATTCCGCTGCCGTGGAAATCCATGGGAGAGGTATAGCTTTCTGCATGATTTCCCACAATCCTTCCTTCATGCTCCATACCGAAATATTCAACAGCATGCCCCTGCCTCTCCAGTTCCTTTCCAAGCTCAAAAATATAGGTTTCGGATCCGCCATTGGGATAAAGGAACTTATTTACAATTAATATTCTCATTTAAAGTCTCCCTTAAAATGTATTGGTTGCAAGCATAGCGCAGTCCGGTGCACAGGTGATCTTGTCCGGATTTTCATTTAAATAAGCTCCCCAAAAGCCAAAGGTACTCTCTGTAAAAATATTATGCTTGCAGGCTGCCATAAGCTGCATATCCCGGAAGCTGTCCATCCCCTTATTCCAGGTCACAAAATGAACCTGATCCTTTTGAAAATCAAGTCCAAAGATCTTTTCATTTTGTTCGCACCAGCCCACACTGTTCTCGTCCGTAAAAAAGATAAAGACAGGATCCTTCACCCTTTTCTTTATATAGTGGACAGCTCTCTTGAAGTAACCGTACCGATAGCAGTAACCATTCACAAATAGCAGGTCGCTCCTTCTTGCATGGATGGCCACGCTGTTGCTTTGCCGGATCAGTGTAAGCATTTTTGCATTTCGCATATCATCCGCTTCCAGTTCCGGAAAGCGAAAGGCCTCCCTGATCTGTTGTTCAAACTGCTCTATCTCAAACCCTTTCCATTTAAAGGCCAGGGTATGGCCTACATAGGAAAAGTCCTCATACTTCTGATAAACTGCATATCTTTCCTTATTTTGAGTGATCATCTGCTTCATCAGCGCAAGCCTGAGCAGTCTTTTTACATGATAGCCGGGCCTGGACTGAAAAAAACGTGTGGCAAGTCTGCGCCATTTCCCGCTGCTTTCCTGGGCAGAAGCATCCAGGATCCCTACCCCCTGCCCTTTATTTTGCAGGGAAAGCCCCTCCTTTTCAAAAGCACGGAGGATATAGGGAGAATAATTCCAGTTTTCTTCCCAGAAATGGCTTTCCTCCACGCTTTTTAGGATCCGCTGCCAGGCATCCTCCGTAAACTGCTCCTTGATATTGGGAAGCTTAATTCCAAATATCCGCTCCAGCTCGTATCCGTTCCACATGGAGAACATTCCTTCCCTGTGGGGAAGCTCATATATTAAGTTTTCCAGATAGCATTCCTTGTCCGGGTTCATCTTCCTGATCGCCAGATACTCTACATAATCCAGCATCTGATTTCCCAGTCCGGAATCCATATGCATTACCAGCATTTTTTATTTTCTCCCATAATACACGTCAAGTGTTCTGTCTGTCACCTTATCCCAGTCATATTTACGGCAGATAAAATCTGCTGCCTTCTCCTGATACTTCTTTACGGTTTCCGGATGATCTGACAGATCCTGCAGCTTCTGTTTCAGGTCATCTACCTGCCCTTTTTGAAAGGTAAGCGCCTGATCCTCCACTACCTCTGTATTTTCAGGTATATCACTGACAAGACAACAGTTTCCATAGCTCATGGCTTCCAGAAGGCTGATGGCCATTCCCTCCACATCACTGGGCAGAACAAATGCATAGGCATTGGAAAACAGCTCTTCCAGATCCCTTCCTCCGACAAAGTCCGTAAAGATGATCTGATCATTTCCGGCTGCCATTTCAATGAGCTGTGAAAAATACTCTCCTGTGTGGCTTTTTCCTCCGGCGATCACCAGCTTCTTATCGGTTTTCAGATTTTTATATGCTTCGATCAGATAATGCACTCCCTTTTCCGGTACAATCCGGGCAAGAAACAGGAAGTAGCTCTCTTTTTCCAGTCCCCATCTGTCTTTTATCACCTGTACAGGCCGATATTCCGGTTTGCTGATTCCATTAGAGATGAACAGGGTTTCCCTCCCATAAGTATTAAGAAAATATTTCTGCATATGCTCCGAAAGCACGATCACCTCATCCGCATGCTTTGCAGCCATCTTTTCTCCGAACTTTAACATTTTTGATGCAAAATTTCCCCATTTAGACCTCTGCCAGTCCAGTCCGTGAATGGTCGCAATGACCCGTTTCCCGAACAGCTTTGGAAGCCACAGCATAATGCAGGGGCCTTCCGCATGAAAATGGATCACATCATAGCCTCCAAACAATGCCCGGATCGTTGCAAGCACAGAATAGATAATGGCATTAAAGCTTTTATTCTCGAGGGTTGGGATCGTTATGATCCGGATCCCATTGTAGTTTTTCCCAACAGAACGGATAAACTGCTTTCCCGCCACATGCCCGCCCCTGCGGTTATAGGCGTCAACCCTGTGCCCCTTTTCCACCATTCTTCTGGCAAGCTCATAGACAACGATCTCCACGCCCCCTTCTCTGGAAGGAATGCGCTTATGCCCGATCATGGCGATCTTCAGGCTTTTGCCGGAAAGCGCCGAAAGCCTTTCCCTGTTTTTGGTCTCCCTGTGCACATGGCGCAAAAAGGTCAGGTTAGTGCTGAAATATCTGGGGATCAGCCTGATGGGATCCTGCAAAATACGGTAGAACCATTCCAGGCAAAGCTCCTGCATCCAGCCAGGCGCCCTCTTTACCGTTCCTGCATGAAAGTCAAAGGCTGCTCCCACCCCGATCATGACCCCGCTTAACTTTCCTTTGTGGTCATGCATCCAGATCTCCTGCTTGGGCGCTCCAAGCGCGATCCAGATAAAATCCGGTCTTGTCTCATTGATCATCTGGATGACCTGGGCATCCTCCTTATCATCCAGCCTGCGAAAGGGAGGGGAATACATGCCTGCGATCTGCAGCGACGGATAATGATACAGCAATTTTTCTTTTAAAAGCTCAAGGGTTTCCGGCTTGCTCCCATAAAAGAAATGCCGGTATCCTTTTTTTTCGGAAAGTTCAAATATTTTAGGCATCAGATCCGGTCCCGGAACTCTTTCCGCCTTTACATGACCTCTTTTTTTGCTGACAATGGATAAGGGCTTTCCATCGGGTAATGCCATTGCCGCCTGATTTTGTACCTGGCGGTAGAAAGGATCCCGATAAGCCATGACAGTAGTATGCACGTTGGAAACACAAATATAGCTTCCCCTGAGAGCCTCCAGATTTTCTTCCAGATAGGCTACTGTCTGCTGCATATTTGTCACATTGATATTCGTCCCTAATATATTACAACGCTCAAGTTCCTTCATGGCCTTGTCTTTCCTTTCCCGACAGCATCCGGCTAAAATAAGCACCAAGCAGAAAATACAGATAATTCCTTCCCAGATAATCGGAGATCATATGGGCCTCAATAATATGATAAACAAAAATTGCAACGATCATCACGATCCCCATATAATCTTTTTTCTGATAGCAGCACACCATAAGCCACAAAAGAGCAGCCAGAAAGACCACTGCCGGGATGATCCCGAACCAGTAAAATAATCTGATCCACCCCATATCAAAAAAATAATTATTTTCCGGCCTTGAAAACAGGCTCCAGGTTCCCACGGTTCCCTCAAAGCCATCATTTTCAACCAGTATCCGTATTCTTCCGTTAAAAAGCTCATTGAGCTTTACAAAGATCATCGTGACAGGCGTTCTGTCAGCGTTCCATACATAATCATACACTCTGTAGGCATTGCCCGCAATCACAACCGAAAGAAGCACACTGCAGGCCGCCGCCAGATAGCCTCCAAAAATCAAAAGCTTCTTTAGCACCTCCTGCTTCAGGTATAAAAGCAGCATGGCATACAGGATCGTCGCCGTAGTGATCAGAAAGCTGGTTCTTGACCCTGTCAGCCGGAAGAAGCCATAATTAACTAAAATAAGGAACAGGTAGTGAAACCATTTCATGGATCTTCCATATAGGTAAATGCCAAGGAGGATCAGGCAGAACACCATGCAGTGAAGTGCATTGGGATGTCCCATTCCAAGCGTATATCTTGTTTCTGTCACTCCTCTTCCATATTCCTGTGTCAGGGAAACCGTTCCGTAAATTCCCGTAAGCGCAAGGAACATGATCAATGCACACCCGGAAAGCGTTATTCCAAAAATCAGCTTAAAGGTGCGCCTCATATCCATATCCTTGCAGGCTGCGATCATAATCACCAGACGCAGCACCTCATTCCGCCCTGTGGCAAAATAAGAAAGCCCCCCTAAAATGCAAAGCAGAAAAATCGCTGCATATTCCCGCTTTGTATACCTGGTGAGCAGTACCTTCACCAAAAACAAAACAAAGGTCAGACGGAAGATCTGCCCCTCTGCAGGTATGGTATAGGCGCTTTTGTCAACTACCACCAGCAGGGTCTCAATCACAATTCCTGCCAGAAAGCATCCATATGCAATTAGAGATAAAAGCTGTTTTGTTTTTTCGCTGCGCATCTACCGCCTACATTTCCTTTCCCTGAGGACTTACAAATCGCCAGGACTCCCAGAGCCTTTCCATTTCTTCTTTCTCAAACACCTGTGAATTCTTGTGAATGGTAGGCCTTATCATGATCTTATCCTCATGATCGTTCAGCCTTGCCCCCCAGAAGCTGAATGTGGAATTGGCACAGATATTATGCCTGCAAAGGCTCATCAGATAAATATCATAATAGCTGTCCCGGCCGTGATTGATGTCCACTACTGTATATTCAGATCCTGTGTATTTTTCTGCCGCATAAGCAGGATCATCGGAAAACAAAAAGAAATGGCAGTCCGGTCTTTTTTCTTTTACCAGCTCCATTGCCTTCCTGTAATAGGCCTCCGTACAGATATTGCCAAAAATAGCCGCATTTTCCGGGTCTAAATAATCGCCTCTCCTGAGATGGACGCTTACAGCCTCACAGCCTTTGATCTTCTTTTCCATCTCTGCATTCTGCGGATTGGTGCTTTTGGGAAACCTGATCTTTTTTCTAAGCTCGGGAAGCAGATCCGCATAGTACTTCTCGCAGGCAAAATAACCGCTGATATAACAGTGATCCAGGGAAAGCAGCTCCGGATGATATAATTGCTTTTCCTGAAAATGATGCACCGTAAAGGGAAAAAGCTTTCTCCTCAGCTTACCGGGCAGGCTGTCCGAACCTAGCAGCGCCGTCTTTTCCTTCCCGGTACAGGCCCTGTACTCCACTCCCTCCAGCTCATCCAGCTCAAGGGCTCTGCTTGCCAGAACCTTCTCCTGCTTTCTGGTATCTGTAAACCAGGAAATATCCAGTCTCGCCTCTTTCCCAAGGCTTATGAATTTCTGATATAATGCATATTGCTGAAGCTGATTTCCCAGTCCTCCTGCAACCTGTATGATGACCATATCCTGCTCCATCCTTTAAAAATGAATTCTCAGCTCCTCAACCTTCGGCTGCACAATCACCGGAACGCTTCCGTTTCTTACATAAATTGTCAGGGTTCCACAGGGTATTTCCGTGAAATCCGTAAGATCCAGGCTTAAATCGTATACGAAATGTCTGTCCAGTCTGTTATACATCACAACAATGTCCATATCCTCAAAGCTTTGAGGTTCATAATCCTCCGGCGCATAAAACAGATTAATATCGCACTCCCTGTTGATCATTCCCGTTTCTTCTGTGTAGTAGTATACCTGATCAAAGCCATGCAGCTTCATCCAATAATTGATTGTCAGATTTCCCTCTTCATTTGGCCTGAAGCAGGCAAGCACCTTGATATCGTCGGATGCCATTTCCCTGACGCTTTCCAGCATGGAGGTAACGCTTTCTCCACGGAAGCGGAAATAATCTGCCTCCCGCAGCGTTACTCTTGTGTGCGCTCCCAAAAGCAGCAGGATAAACAGCAGATATACCGCTCTCCTTTTCCCGGAAAGAGGCTTCCACTTTGAAATGACCACCACAAAGAAAAAGGCAAAGCCGATGGCGCTTGGAAGTACATAGCGTTCTCCTATTCCCGATCTGCCAAATATCACAAACTGGGGCAGTAAAAACGCTACTGTAAGCAGCATTTCCTTCCACAGCTTTTTCAGTTCCTCATAATAGGTCAGCAGGATCAGACCAAACAGGATGCCGAAGCGCTTAAACCATTTCAAATCTCCCTGAAGGGATCTGGTTAAACCGTCCACATACTCTCCTAAGGAGGCGCCGGAGTCCAATCCCACGTTTCCGTAATTGTTCGTCCCTACGCAGGTCAGGATCACAATCACCGGGACCAAAAAACATACTCCCAGGAAGATCAGATATCCCAGTCTGTTTCTGATTCCCTCTGTCACTGCCTTTAATGTAACCGCTCCGCCCTGCTTCTGCAGTTCTTCATACAGCACATAAAGCATGAGAAAAGGGATCAGAATAATGTATGATTCCTTATAATTTACCATCAGGGCAAACAAAAGCATGCTGGAAACCATAAAGCTCTTCTTTCCCTCATGAAGCCACTTCAGCATACAGAAAAAGCCTGCTGCAAACAGCATGGTGCACTGGCCCTCCTGAGGCCCTAGTTTCCACCATACCGGCGACTGATATCCAAGCACGGACACAAGCGCAAATAAAAGTGAATACTTCTTATCTGCCCCCATCTGCCGCCCACTATAATATAAAAACATGATGGACAGGAAAAACTCCGTTGCTTTCAAAAGGGAATAAGGAAGAAGATTGCTTCCGAAAAGGTAGCAGGTGAGCATCCTTGTCGTATAGTACATGGGCTCATAGCGCCAGGAAAAGTCTCCAAGCACCTTATTCCTGATCATGGAAAAAATATTTTCTCCCTGCATCTGCACCCCATAGGTCCATTCCAGGAACTCATGGTCATCCACCAGATGAAAACCGCTTGTCATGGTGGAAAGTCCCAGGGTGATCCCCAGAACAACCCCCAGGGAGATTATAAGGATCAGCACAAATTCTATTCTCTTATTTATATTTTCAATCTTTTGGTTTGCATGTGTGATCATGCTGCGCAGCTTTGCTATCATGCCTCTGTTCCTTTCGCTGTTACAAAGAGGGAAATCGCAGGACCAAGTGACCAGGGGTATGCTCCGTAAACCTGCGGATACATGCAAAAGCCCTGACATTCCGCAAGGCACCCAGGAACCTTCCCTTCCTTTACGGAATTCCAAAGCGCGTCTCGTCCTCTTACCATACGCGACTTATGGATCCCGATCAGGATCTTATTTTCCAGGGCGTCTGCAATGGAATAAAGGATCATAGCCGTTCCGGATGTATCCACCGGCCCTTCCTTCGCCCCAAGCTGCCAGCTGTAAAGGCCTCCCTCTAATTGATAAGCTTCCACTTTGTCCACAAGCCTTCGATAAGTCTGTTTGATCATCTCATAGCTTGGTCTGGTTTCCTCTATATATTTCAGGCTCTCTGACATTCCGATCATAAGCCAGCCTACTGCCCGTCCCCAGCCGATAATGCCGTATTTTACCCCGCTTTCATATTGGTAGCCGTGGTAAGGCAGCCCTGTTTTTTCATCCATGCTGTAAGCAGCAAAATTCTTCATCTGGGTGATGGCAAGATTCAGCGCTGCCGCATCCCCATACACCCTTCCATACTTACAGAGAAATGGGCATACCATTCCGATCATATCCGCAAACACATAGCCGTTTCCCTGTGCCGGTCTGTA
>ENA-OROD01000029-OROD01000029.1-human-gut-metagenome-genome-assembly--contig:-NODE-29-length-134041-cov-12.729643_pt1 | contig 134041 bp, 128 predicted proteins | sample MGYA00242123_ERZ509038 | MGnify/ENA primary metagenome ERZ509038 (study PRJEB26280, sample SAMEA2338719) | human gut metagenome | biome: human gut; feature: human-associated habitat; material... | reverse complement strand
CGCCCCTGCCGCTCCCGCTGCCCCCGCAGCGCCCAGCATCCCGAATTTCGGCGCCTCCTCAAGCGCGGCCGAGCCCGCCGCTCCGGCAGCACCCGCTGCCCCCGCAGCGCCCGCAAAGTCCAATGACGGCAGCTTTGACGACGATCAGTTCTATATCCTTATCAACGATATCATCAAGGGCAAGGATAACAAATAATTCAATAAGATATAAAAATACGGTGCAGCCTTTCGACTGCACCGTTATTTTTTAACCTATGTGGAGGAATTTTGCGAAGCTCTTCTCAAGCTCCTCATCGGAGGGGATGTAATCCTCCATCTTGCCGCTGTTGAAGGAATCGTAAGCCGTCATGTCAAAGTAGCCAGTGCCGGTCAGGCCGAAGAGTATGGTCTTTTCTTCGCCGGTCTCTTTGCACTTGAGAGCCTCGTCGATGGCCGCCTTGATAGCGTGCGATGATTCGGGGGCGGGGAGGATGCCCTCAGCTCTTGCGAATTCAACGGCAGCTGCGAATATCTCGGTCTGCTTGTATGCGCGAGCCTCGTCGAGATAGCCGTCGTGATAGAGCTTGCTGATGATGGGTGACATGCCGTGATATCTCAGGCCGCCCGCATGGATGGAGGCGGGGATGAAGTCGCAGCCGAGAGTATACATCTTTGCGAGCGGAGTGACCTTGCCGGTGTCGCAGAAGTCATAGGCGTATTTGCCTCTGGTGAGCGACGGGCAGGAGGCCGGCTCAACCGCGATGAAGTACGGGTTCTTCTCGCCGCGGATCTTATCGCGCATGAAAGGGGAGATAAGGCCGCCGAGGTTGGAGCCGCCGCCGGCGCAGCCGATGATGATGTCGGGGTATTCGTCATACATTTCCATTGCCGCCTTGGATTCAATGCCGATTATGCTCTGATGCAGCAGCACCTGGTTGAGCACCGAGCCGAGCACATAGCGGCAGTTGTCGGTGGTGACGGCGGTTTCGACTGCTTCGGAGATAGCGCAGCCGAGCGAGCCGGTGGTGTCGGGCATCTCGGCGAGTATCGCTCTGCCTGCATTGGTGGTGTCGCTGGGGCTGCGGACTATTTTTGCGCCGAAGGTCTCAATGACGTTCTTGCGGAAGGGCTTCTGATAGTAGCTGCCCTTGACCATGTAGACGGTAAGGTCGAGGCCGAAGTAAGCGCAGGCCATCGAGAGCGCCGTGCCCCACTGACCTGCACCGGTCTCGGTGGTCAGGTGAGTGATGCCTTGCTTCTTGGCGTAATATGCCTGGGCGATCGCGGAGTTCAGCTTGTGGCTGCCCGAGGTGTTGTTGCCCTCAAATTTATAATAGATCTTTGCGGGGGTGTCGAGCTTCTCCTCAAGGCAGTAGGCCCTGATAAGCGGGGAGGGGCGGCACATTTTGTAAAATTTCTGAATTTCGTCGGGGATGTCGATATAAGCGTCGGTGTTGTCAAGCTCCTGCACTGCGAGGTCGTGGCAGAAGATGGCTTCAAGCTCCTCGGGCTTGGTTATGGGCTGCATCGTGCCGGGATTGAGCATGGGGTCGGGCAGCTCTTTCATATCGGCACGCACATTATACCACTGCTTCGGGAGATATTCTTCGGGAAGGTTGATTCTGTAGGGTACATTCTTTGACTTTGACATAATGCTTTTCTCCTTTCATGCCGATGATTTATTCGGTCTTATATCAGCTGGGCGGCGCAGAGGATAATAAAAAAACTCTTGCCCCTGAATTCAGGGACAAGAGATAAATTACTCCTGCGGTACCACCCGGATTGACGATATTATCGCCCACTCATTTAACGCACTATCATGCGTTCTTCGCTGATAACGGGTGAAGCCCCCGTCGGTCGCTACTCATGCTCTGCATTTTCGCTCCGCCCTCGAAAGTCCATTCGATATGAGCCTGTCTGCCGCAATCGCACCACCTGCGGCTCTCTTGAAAGACGGTGTTCAAACCTACTACTCTTTCTCATCGGTTTGTCTTGTTGCCTGCGATTATAGCACCGTGTTTTGCGTTTGTCAAGAGGAATTTCAAAAAAATTTCAAAAAATTTTTTGCCCCGCAATTCGTATTTTTGCCCGAATTCTTGTGCATTGTCACAAATTTCCGAATGAAAACTTATGCAAAAAGTCAAGTTGTTTATGCAACGTTCAAATGATATAATGATTATATAAAATGTTAAGGAGCTGAGTGGATGGATAAATCCGTTTACCGCACTGACGCCGCGATGGAGCAGGGATATGTGCCCAACAAGCGCCTGTTTGCCTACTCCGCTGCAATAGCGGGCCAGAATATGCACTATGCGTTCATTAACGGCTGGCTATTCTATTTTTGCAATAATATTCTTAAAATCAAGGCGGAATATGTCGGCTATATAACCGGCATCAGCCGCATTTGGGACGCGATCAACGACCCGATAGTCGGCGCTCTCATCGACAGACATATTTTTAAGAAGACCGGCGAAAAGCTGCGGCCGTTCCTGATTTATCTGCCGCCCTTCATAGGCATTTTATCGCTGCTGATGTTTATGGATTTCGGGCTCGGCAGCGTCGGCGCAGTGGTGCTCATCCTTATCTGCTACCTCTCGTGGGATGTTATCTATTCCATGCAGGATGTCTCGCTTTGGGGTATGCTCTCCATCAGCTCGCCGCACTCCGAGGAGCGGGCGAGAGTAGCCCAGTGGACCGCAATCGGCGTCACCGTCGGCTGCGCCATAGCGGGCACCTTCCCCGTCGTAAGGGATATAATGGTGAATAAAATCGGTATATCCGATAAGAAATCTTTCATTATCGGCGCCGCGATCCTCGGCCTCGGCGGTCAGCTTGTTTCAATGCTTGCAGGCTTTATGAGGGAGCAGGTCAAGAACGAAGCCGCCCCCAAGGAGAGCTTCTTTGAGGCGATATTCGTCCTGCGCCACAATAAGACCATGCTGCTCATCTCGTTTGCGAGAATTCTCGAATATTTCAAGCTCACCGTGCCGTGGCAGTATTTCTTTGAGAGCCAGGTATTCTATAAGGTCGGCGGTATGGAGATCGGCGGCGGCACAATGCAGTTCATCTACGGCGGTCTCACCGGCGCCCCCGGCGCTTTCGCCATGTTTGCTGCTACCAAGATAGTCGAGGCGGTCGGCGGCATGAAAAAGATACTTATCATCGCCCAGATCTCCGCCGTTGCGCTCAGGATAGTGTCCTTCTTCGTCGGCTTCAAGAGCATATGGAGAATGCTTATAGTCATACTGCTCATGGGGCTTCAGAGCATCCCCGCCAGCATGATGAATATCGCCCACCGCTCGCTGATGAGCGACTCGATAGACTATGTGGAATACACCACGGGCAAGCGCACCGAGGGTATAACCTTCTCAATGCAGAATTTCGCCACCAAGATCGGTGACGCGGTAGCCTTGCTTATAAACGGTCAGATTCTGAAGTACGTCAAGTATAACGAGCGCATAGCCATGACGGCTCAGAACGCAGTATTTATGAAGTGGCAGTGGCCGCTCTTTATCCTCGGCCCCGCGGTCGGCGCAATACTTTATCTCATAGTCATTGCCTTTGTCAAGGATGACAGGGAGCAGCAGCGCATGATAGAGACCGAGCTTAAAAAGCGCAGGGACGGCATTGTTGCCGCCGCCAAAACGGAAATGGAGGCTGTCGACTGATGGCGAGACGGCTTGAATACGTCGTTCCGCCCGAGTATGACGGCAAGCGAGCCGTCGCATTTCTGAGGGGTCATTGCGGATTCTCCGCAAGGCTTGTCAAAAAAGTCAAATACACCGACGGAGGTATGCTTCTTAACGGGGCGTACCTCCGCACTGTTGACCCCGTAAAATGCGGCGACACCGTGAGCGTGCTGATAACGGACGACGAAGCGACGCCCGAGCCGATGCACGCCCCGCTCGATATTGTCTATGAGGACGACGACATTATTGTAATTAATAAATCTCCCTTTATGGCGATGCACCCGACCCACAATCATCAGGGCGATACCCTTGCCAACGCCGTGGCGGCACACCTCGCCGCAAAGGGCAGGTCAGCGGCGTTCAGAGCCGTCGGCAGGCTCGATAAAGGCACCTCGGGGCTGACCGTATGCGCGCTGAATCCGCTCTCGGCAAGCAAACTCTCTGGCAAGGTCAAAAAGCAATACTGCGCCCTTGTGAAGGGCGAGCTTCATGGGGAGGGGACAGTCAGCACCCCGATATACCGCCCCGACCCGATGAAAACTCTGCGCGCCTGCTCCGACGAGCTGGGCGTTGAGAGCGCCGTGACCCATTGGACGGTCGAGCGCAATTTCAGCGGCGCAACGCTTGTGCGGCTCGATTTAGAGACGGGCAGGACTCATCAGATAAGGGTGCATATGGCGCATATCGGCCATCCGCTGGCGGGCGATACGATGTACGGCGGCTTTATGCCAGAGATAGGGCACCAGCTCCTGCACTGCCGAGCCTGCCGCTTTATCCATCCCGTGACGGGCGAAGAAATGCGCTTCACCGCTCCGTTTTATCCCGATTTTGAGGCGGCGCTCGAATTGTTTGGTCAAGTTGAATAAATATTCGATAATATTCAAGAAAAAATGAATTTTTGTTATAAAAATTCACAAATCACTTGACATTTATGAATACCGTGGTATAATTAGGTCATTCAAATAACACGGAGGTAATTCCAAATGAAAAAGTTATTCAAAGTACTTGCGATCGTTATGGCAATCGCCGTAGCAGTTACCGCTTTCGCAGCTTGCGGCGGTAAAGAAGACAATGAAACCGCCACCACTCCCGCAGGTGACAGCGCAGCCACCGAGGCTACCACCGCTGCCGCAGCAAAGAAAGTTAAGGTCATCGAATATAATCTTACCGATGAAGAGTATGCACTCGGCGTTGATAAGGCTCAGCCCGAGCTGCTTGCACAGGTCAACGAGATCCTCAAGCAGGTCAAGTCCGACGGCACTCTTGATAAGATCTGCAACAACTACTTCGGCGACGGCACTCCCGTTGCAGTCCAGTCCGCAGTTGCCGACCCGAGCAAGGATCAGCTTGTAGTTGCTACCAACGCCGCTTTCGAGCCGTTTGAGTACACCAAGGGCAAGGATTACTACGGCATTGATATGGAGCTTGCGGCTTACATAGCAGAGAAGCTCGGCAAAGAGCTTGTTATCCAGAATATGGATTTTGACGCTGTCTGCCTTTCCGTCGGTCAGCACAAGTGCGATATCGCAATGGCTGGTCTTACCGTTAAGCCCGACCGTGAGGAGTATGTGACCTTCTCCGAGTCTTACTATAAGGCTTCTCAGCAGGTTATCGCTAAGGGCGACGACACCACCTTTGACGCCTGCACGAGCGTAGCCGATGTTGAGGCTATCCTCAACGGCCTTGATTCAAGCAAGAAGATCGGCGTCCAGAACGGCACCACCGGCCAGTTCTATGTCAAGGGCGACGAGAGCTTCGGCTTTGCGGGCCTCAAGGCTTCCTGCGTAGGCTATAAGAGCGGCTCCCTTGCAGTGCAGGATCTTATCAACGGCAACGTCGATTATGTCATCATCGACTCCGCTCCCGCAGTCTGCATCACCGACGCCGTCAACGCAATGGCATAAATCCGAATAAAACTAACAAAAAGGCTGTTTCGGTCGAAACAGCCTTCTTTGTGTAAAACAGGTGTGCTCGCCGATAACAGTAAAGGATAAACAGTATGAACGAGTTTTTAGCATCGCTCCCCAAAAAGATTGATAAATTCAATGAAATAATGTTTGAGGCAGAGGGCTATGTCAAGGTCGTCGAGGGCTTGCAAAATACCCTCAAGATAGCCGTCATGGGTCTAATAATCGGTATACTCATCGGTACGCTTATCGCCACCATACGAGTTATACCGAAGTATAAGGTTCTGCCCAGAGTGCTCAACGCAATATGCACCTTCTATGTCGCCCTTTTCAGAGGCACTCCCATGGTGGTGCAGCTGCTGGTATTCTATTATGTCGTGCTGCCTATTATAGGCACAAATCTGCCGAGTGTCAGCGTGGCAATTGTCGTTTTCGGCCTCAACAGCGGCGCTTACATATCCGAGATAATGCGAAGCGGCATTCAGAGCGTCGATTACGGTCAGATGGAGGGCGGCAGAAGCGTCGGCCTGAGCTTCTCGACCACGATGATGCGTATAGTTATCCCGCAGGCGGTCAAGAATATTCTGCCCACCCTCGGCAACGAATTCATCGCCCTTATCAAAGAGACCTCCGTCGTCTCATTCGTCGGCGCGACCGACCTCTATGTGGCGTTCAGCTACATAGGCTCAAACAGCTATGAATTCATGGTGCCCTATATCACGATGGCGCTCATCTATATCGTCATTGTCTGCATCATTACCCTGCTTATCAAAATTATGGAAAGGAGCCTGAAGAAGAGTGATAGACGTAATTGACCTCCAAAAGAGCTTCGGCAAAAACGAAGTGCTCAAGGGCATCAATATCACGATAAATAAGGGTGATATCGTTGTCGTCATCGGCCCCTCCGGCTCCGGTAAGAGCACATTCCTCCGCTGCCTCAACTGCATGGAGGATCCCACCGGCGGCAAGATAATATTCAACGGCGTCGATATAGCCGACCCCAAGGTCGATATCAATATCCACCGCCGCAAGATGGGCATGGTGTTCCAGCATTTCAACCTCTTCAATAATAAGACCGTTATTCAGAATATCATGCTTTCACCAATTATCTGCGGCAAAAAGGACAGGCGCAAGGCGATAGCCCATAACCTCTTCCACAAGGATAAGCTGCCCGTCAGGAAAGTGGACGATATCAAAAAAGAGGCGCAGCAGAACGCCATGAGCTTGCTTGAGAGGATAGGTCTGCAAGATAAGGCGAACGTATACCCCTCAACGCTTTCGGGCGGTCAGAAGCAGCGTGTGGCTATAGTCCGCTCCCTTGCGATGAATCCCGACGTGATACTCTTTGACGAGCCTACCTCGGCGCTCGACCCCGAGATGGTCGGCGAGGTGCTTGACGTTATGAAGGAGCTTGCCGAATCCGGCATGACGATGGTTGTCGTCACCCACGAGATGGGTTTCGCCAAGGAAGTCGGCTCCCGCGTCATCTTCATGGATGAGGGCGTCATCAAGGAGGAGAATACCCCCGCCGAGTTCTTCGCTAACCCCCAGAATCCCCGCCTCAAAGAGTTCCTCTCCAAGGTGCTCATGTAATCGAATTTCTCAAAAGCCGAGACTCATCCCGAGCCTCGGCTTTTTTGCCGCAATAATGTTGACACGCCCTTGTAAAAAGTTATATAATTATCTGCGGAAAGTTCGGTAATTTGATTTTACAAGGAGAATTATATGAGAACAGATGAATTTTGGGCTTTGCTCGGCGTTGACAAATTCGGCAGGGCTGCCAGCGAGCCGCTGAACTGCGGGGCGGGTCTTGCCATTGAGGATGAACACGGCAGCGACGAGGATTCCTATATGCTCGTGCTCGAGGACGTGACCGCAAAGGGCTTCCGTGACTTCCTCTCCGCCCTTGCCGCGACAGGCAGAACCGAGACCTTCCGCAGGGAGTTTAACGGCAATATCTTCGCCGAATTTAAGAACGGCGACCGCATTATCTATACATATCTCACCGCCGAGAAGCAGCAGGCAAGGATAATCCTCGATAATTCAAGCTGCCCGCTCGCCGAAATGAACGACACCGAGGATGATGTGCGCGGCGATACAGCCCTGATGCAGTTCTCACTGCGCTACGGCGATATGGTGCGTTATCACAGCTGCGACTGCGGTATGCTCTATGCGCTGCGCCTGCGCGACAACTCCGTTATCGTTGTTGACGGCGGCGAAATGGAGCAGGCGACCGAGGATGCGTGCGACGAATTCATGGCTCGTCTTGAGGCGATGACCAACACCGAGAAGGGCGGGAATATCCGCATCGCCGCATGGCTGTGCACCCATAACCACGACGATCACATGGACGTTTTTCTCAAAATTCTTAAGCGCGAGAGCAAACGCATAACCCTTGAAAGGGCGCTTTTCAATATTCCGTCGATAACCTTGCAGGATTATGACAATCCCTGCACCGACCTTATGAGAAGCCGTATTGCCGAATACGCCCCCGAATGCAAATATCTGAAGCTCCATACAGGTCAGACCGTCAAATTCCCCGACGCTCAGCTTGAGGTGCTGACCACCCATGAGGATATCCTGCCCCGCTCGACCCGTGCGGGCAAGGATGCGGCATATCGCAGCGTCAACGAGACCACGAGCGTTGTGAAGATAACCTTTGACGACTGCTCGGTCATATTCCTCGGCGACGCGGAGGAGACCAACGGCGAGGCGCTGCTTGCTCTCTACGGCAAGCGTTCGCTTGGCTGCACATATCTCCAGTGCGCCCATCATCTCATAAATGACGACAGGAATATCTACGGCAACGTCATGGCAAAGAAGCTGCTCGTGCCGCAGTGTCGCTATATCGGCATAACCACCGAGTGCGAGAATGTCAAATACCTGACCGAGCTTTTCGGTGAGGAGAATATCTATTACGCGGGCGACTGCACCCAGGTATTCACCGTCAGAGACGGCCGGATATCGACAGAGTATTTCGCTCAGAAGGGCTATTTCTACGACAACAGCGGCTATTAATATGTGAATAATACAAAAAACGGACTTCCTTTTCGGGAAGTCCGTTTTGCTTTCGGTTATATCAGTCGAGGACGACCTCTCTGCCCGTCTCGGCGGATTTGTAGATAGCGCAGAGGATCTTTATCATGTCGATGCCCTGCTGCGGCTTGAATACAGGCTCTTTGCCGTCAATGACCACATCATAGAAGTTGATAAGATTCAAGACGTGCTCTTTCTTTTCGGGCTGCAGGTTTGACGGGTGAATGTCGCAGCCTTGACCGTGCATCTCGGTGAATACCTCCACATCGCCATCACGCCATGTAAGGCCGGATTTGGTGCCTCTGAGCTCCACAAAGCGATTCTCCTGCTTAATGTTGGAAGCCCAGCTGAATTCTATCTGGAGCTGAGCGCCGTTGTCAAATCTGATGGTACCCATTGCGAGATCCTCCACATCGAATGTGCCGCCGCTGACTTTGTCGCCGAAGTCGGAGTTAACGGAGTCGCTCGTGTCACTGTCGGCAAATTTGCAATAGGTGCTGCCGGTGACGGTGACGGGCTTCGGGCTGCCCATGAGCCAAATTGCAAGGTCTATCATGTGGACGCCGAGGTCGATAAGCGGACCGCCGCCGGACTGCGCCTTGGTGGTGAACCAGCCGCCCTTGCCGGGGATGCCTCGTCTGCGCTGCCAGCCGCAGCGGCCGCAGTAGATATCGCCCATTGCGCCGGACTCTATATATTTTTTGGCATATTGCGAGGCCGGGCTGAAGCGGTTGTTTCTCATTATCATCAGAGTTTTTCCTGCTTTTTCGGCGGCTCTGTTCATCTTGAGCACCTCTTCGACGTTGATGGCATCGGGTTTCTCGCAGAAGACGTGCTTGCCGGCCTCAAAAGCTGCCACGGCAATTATCGAGTGCAGATAATTCGGAGTGCAGATATCGACCGAGTCGATAGTCTCGTCCTTGAGAAGCTCTCTGAAGTCGGTGTAGACAGCGGCATTCGGGAAATACTTGTCCCTTATCTCCGTAGCTCTCTCCTCGATAATATCGCAGAGAGCGACCACCTCAAGCCTGTCATCATCAAGGTATTCGCCGATATGGGAGCCTTTGAATATGCCGCCTATACCGATTATACCTACTCGCCATTTTTTCATTTGATTACCTCCGTTGTTTTTATATCATACCCGTGTCAACGGCTCTCTCGACCAGCTCGGCGAAGAGAGCGCAAGACCAGCTGAACCAGCTGCGGGTGAATTTCGTTGGGTCGTCGGCGCAGAAGCCCTCATGCATATAACCTGTGTCGGCGTCGGTCGTTTCGAGCATACGGAGAATTTCCCGCACCTCGTTGCCGTCGTCGGAGGTGAGCCCCTGCATTGACAGCGCAATGTGCCAGATATAGCCGCTCGGCGTGTGGGGGCTGCCTACCCCGCGCGCAAACCTGCCCTCGTAATAATACGGGTTATCCTTGCTGAGGATAAAGCGGCGGGTGTTGCGGTATATCTCGTCCTCTGCGGAGCAGTAGCCGAGATAGGGGGCGGAGAGAAGGCTCGGCACGTTGGCGTCGTCAAAGAGATAATAGTCGCCCATGCCGTTCACCTCGCAAGCATATATACTGCCGTATTTCTCGTGCTGCACAACGGCGAAATCCCGAATGCCTTTGTCTATCTCGTCGCGCAGAGCGAGGCAGTCGTCGATAAGCAGCTTGCTGCCGCCGGCAAAGAGAAGCATCTCGGCAAGGTGACCAAGCTCCACCACGGCGAACATATTCGACGCCACAAGGTAGCCGTAGCCGCAGGCGTCGTCGCTCGGGCGGAAGCCCGACCAGGTCATGCCCGTGTAGGCGACAGGCTCGCCCATGCCGTTATTGTGTATCGTGTCGTGATAGCTGCGTGTTTCGCGGCTGAATCTGTAGGGTGATTTTTCAAAATGATGTTGCTCGGTGCGCCAAAGCGCGATAACCGTCTCGGCGCATTCGATGAAGCTCTCGTCGAGCACGGAGGCGTCGCCCGTTGCCTGCCAATAAAGATATGTAAGGCGCAGGGGGTAGCAGAGCGAATCTATCTCGTATTTGCGCTCCCACACGATCGGATCATTCTGCGGCGTGTCGGGGAACGGCTCAAAATCGTCGGGCTCTTTTTTATAGGCGTTGGCGTACGGCTCGGCGGCGATGTATCGGCGCTGCCGCCTGATAACGCCCGTGATTATTTTGCGGATGTCGGCGTTATCCTTTGCGAGCGGGATATAATGCGACACTTCGGCGGTCGAGTCGCGCAGCCACATGGCAGGGATATCGCCTGTGAGCACGAACACTGTGCCGTCCTCGTCAATTTCCGTCGCCGTCTCAAGCGTGTTCGGGTAGCAGTTGCGATAGAGAGCGGCGAGCTTTTCGCTGTGCTTCTCAATGGTTTTGCAGTATTCGTCCATTCTTGCTTTAACGCAGTCGGGTATTTTCATCTTGTCCTCTATTCTGTCGAATCGCTCGGCATAGAAATTATTATTTCGCCGTATTTACACGGCGGTAAGCTTGTGATAAAATGATCTCAGGTGGTGAAATACATGAAAAAGATATTGGCCTTTAATCTGTCACGCAGCGCCGAGGCGGCTGTGAAGCGCGCGGCGGCGGTGAATAAACTGCGGGTCACGGCGGTGGATAAAAGCCTGTATGATACCGCATTGCGCGATATATCCGGCAGCGCCGTAGGCAGCTACGCGGGCGAAGCGCCCGACAAGAGCATGATAATCATGTGCGGGCTCGGCAGCGGCAATATGAATTCCGTGCTTACTATGCTCAAAAAGAGCGGGGCGGATATCACTTATAAAGCCGTGCTGACCGAGACGAACGCCTCGTGGACTCCAATTAAAATGTTTGAAGAGATGGAGCGGGAGCGCCTCGCCATTGAGCAGGCAAGGCTCAGTAATCAATGATCATCTGGCGGTAGTTGAGGAAGTCGAAGCCGTTGCGCTCATAGAGTCTGATAGCGCCGACGTTTTCGGGGCCGACCTCAAGGCGGATGCGCTTGACCTTGCCGCCGAATTCGCTTTTGACAAATTCAAAATAGCTGCCGCCGATGCCGCAGCCTCTGTACTCCGGCTCGAGGTAAAGCTCCTCAAGCCAAAGGGTCGTGCCGCCGACCTCGGTCTCAAATTTGAGCGTCGAGAAGCCGAAGCCGGCAGTCTTGCCGTCCGCCTCGACGATATAGGCTATCAGCCTGCCGTCGGGCTTCAAGGCTTCATTGAAGTTTGCGATGAATACCGCTTCGTCGGGCTCATGGAGCACGGCGGGCGGCGAATAAAAGGAATTCGCCATTCGGAGATAATCCTTACGGTCGCTTTCCCTGAATTTCCTGAAATTTATATTCATTTTATTTTTCTCCCGTTTTTATTGACTTAAATTGAGTTTTAGGTTATTATTCTGTTATACGGAGGTGGTCATTTTGGACGCTATCGACGCAAAAATAGTTGAATGTCTCAAGGCTAACGCAAGGGAAAATGCCTCGGTCATAGGCGGCAAGGTGAATATGTCCGTCTCGGCGATAATCGAGCGGATAAAGAAGCTCGAGGCCGCGGGTATCATCAAGCAGTATACCCTTGTGCTCGATAAAGAGAAGCTGGGGCTTGACATGACCGCATTTATATCTGTCAGCATGGAGCACCCGAAATTTAACAACTGCCTCATCGAGTATGTCAAGGAGCATCCGAAGGTGATCGAGTGCCACTATATAACGGGCGACGCGGATTTCCTGCTGAAAATATGCACTGACGGCAGCAAGGGACTTGAAAAGCTCGTAAATGAGATAAAATGCGTCGGCGGAGTCTCGCAGACCAAGACTTTGGTCGTCCTCTCGACCGATAAAGAGGAATACGGCCCGAGTGCAAGCAGTATAATGTGATTTTTTTGCGGCAGAGCGTCAAGCTCCGCCGCTTTTTTTATTGAATTTTGAAATCGCTGAACGTAACGTGCAGCAGAGCGCCCTCGACCGAGAATTCGAGCCATTCTCCGCTCTCGGCGGATTGGGTGAGGGTGAATACGCCCCGCTCGCTCGTGCCCGTGTAGGTCCATACACCGTCGGCGCAGGCTGAGGTGATGTCGATCCCGTCGCATACCGAGGTCATTGCGCCCGTGAGCAGAGCGCCGAATTCCGTTTGAGGGAATCTGGTGAGATCCGTTTCAAATTTCAGCTCGTCATACTCTACCTCGCATTTGCCGTCTGTGTAGTGCAGGGTCAGAGGCGCGAGTATCTCGGGGGTCAGCATTTTGAGACTGTAATCCGTTTCTCCGCTACGGGTTAACACGGCTGTCATCTCTGCCTCGCCGAATACCGCTTTGACGTTTGCGGAGAATCTTGCGGGCGCCGTCGGCGGCGTGCCCGGGGTCGTGGCGGCTTTTCTACATCCTGCGGTCATCAGCAGAGCGACCGCTGCCAAGAGAGCAAAAGCCTTTTTCAAAGAATCACCCTTATTCAAATTTTGAGAAGAACTCGGGCAGGTAATTCAGCACGTCGGAGGGCAGCATACCCCTCATAGAGGTCTTTTGAGCGACTGCGTCGGCGCAAAGGCCGTGCAGATAGACGGCGCATACGGCGGCTTCAAAGGGCTTCATGCCCTGAGCGAGCAGCGAAACGGTCATGCCCGCGAGCAGGTCGCCGCTGCCGCCCCTTGCGAGGCCTGCGTTGCCGGTGGGGTTGACATATATCCTTGTCGGTTCGCAGCCGCAGACTATTGTGTTTGCGCCCTTGAGCACGACGGTGACGCCGTATTCCCGCGAGAATTCGTATGCCGCCGCAATGGGATTTGCCACTATCTCGGCTATGCTCTTGCCGCAAAGACGGCTCATTTCGCCGGGGTGCGGGGTGAGTATTACGGGCGCCTGAGCTTCTCTCAATATATCTATATTGGTGCTCAGCGCATTTATGCCGTCGGCGTCGATGATGACGGGTTTCTTTATTTCTTTGATAAGATTGAGCGTAAGACGGGTCGTGTCTTTGTTGAAGCCGATGCCGCAGCCGAGCAGCACGGCGGAGGCTCTTTTGGAGGCCTCGAATATATCCGCAAGGGCGTTGAATGAGAAGGTGCCCTCAAAGTTTGAGTCGAGCGGCAGCAGCAGCGGCTCGGTGAGCTTCGGAGCAATGCCCGCATATGCGCTTTGGGGGAACGCCGCCGTCACGAGACCCGCGCCGCAACGCAGAGCGCCGCCCACGGCGAGGCACGCCGCCCCCGTCATCCTCATGCTGCCGCAAACGCACAGCGCGTGGCCGTAGGTGCCCTTGTTTGAGACGGGCTTGCGCTTCGGGAGCATTCTCTTTATGTCGCGGGCGTCATAGGTCAGGCAGGCGACACTGTCAAGCGCCTTGAAATCCTCGTCCTCGATCCCGATATCCGCAATAACTGTTTTGCCGCACACGGCGCAGCAGGGCTTCATAATGTGAATGGGCTTGTATGCCGATATCGCAATGGTCAGGTCGGCTTTGAATACCGCGCCCTCTATTGAGGCGCTGTCGCAGTTTGCGCCGCTCGGCACATCGACCGCCGCTTTCTTTGCGCCCGAGGAGTTGACCGCCTTCGCGAGCCTTGAGAGGTCGGGGTCGAGCCTGCCCGAGAAGCCCGTGCCGAATACGGCGTCAACGATAATATCGCTTGAGTTTATCAGCTCCCTGTGAAGCGGGAGATCGTCGTTATATCTTATCACGTCTATCCCTGCGCTCTCAAGCAGCAGGAAATTGTCAATTGCGTCCTTGGCCTGCGGCTCTCCGCAGGCGAGCATTACAGTCATGAGGCAGCCGTATTCCCACAGCCTGCGGGCTATAACGAAGCCGTCGCCGCCGTTTTTGCCCTTGCCGCATATGACCAGCACCTTTGCGGGCGTCTGCCTGCCGATGCAGTAATTCTTTCTGATTATATCGGCGCAGGCTGAGCCGGCGTCCTCCATCAGCTTTGGGAAGGTGGTGCCGCGCTTGACGGCGCTGCACTCCGCCTGATACATTTGATTGCTTGTTACTACAAACATTTCCTCACTCCCTATAATTGTAGTTTATCATATTAATTTAAATAATTAAAGAGGAAAATGCAAAATAGCTGATTTTTTGTTGATTGACGGCGAATTTAATGATATACTGAAACCGTTAAGGGGTGATACCGTGGAGAAATACATCAACGAATACATAAGGCCACGCCTTCAGGGCGACGGCGGCGAGATAACCTATGTCGGCCGTGACGGCGGTGAGGTCACTGTGCTGCTTCAGGGCGAATGCTCCAAGTGTCTGATACTCGATCGCTGCCTTGCGTGGATAGAGGAGCGCATAGAGCATGACCTCGGCGAAAAGGTCAGGGTCGTTGGCATCAGAAAGAAGCCGTATTTTCAAGATAAGTGAGGCGAGCTTATGGCGCATATTAAAGTTGAACGCAGGAGCATGAGGCCGCAGGAGTGGATAGATCTGCGCTTCGGCTGGCTCAAGCGGCATATTTACAGCGAGAAATACGAGATAACGAGCTTCACCGTCAGAGAGGCTCGGCAGGTTTCCGAGATGAATTTTGAATTCTATGACGACGAGCCTCGTTCGCTCAGGAGGGGAGATATGTATTTCACCCCCGACGGCACGGCGTTCATCACCGCCGATGTCGATCTGCCGGAGCAGCTCAAGGGGAAGAAATATTGCTTCCTGCTCAGGACCGCTGCCGAGATGATAGTCAAGGTCAACGGCGCTTATGTCGGCGGTATCGACCCTAACCGCGAGCGCCTGGCCCTCTCGGACTATATCAGCGGCGACAGGCTGCATTTTGAGATAACCGCCTATAACCGCTCGAAGCCCGACGACGAGCGCAACCCCGAGAGCCTGAGCGTCAGGGGCTGCCGCCAGATATTCGAGGGCGGCTTCCTTGCCGTCGTCAACGAAAAGGTGCAGTCGCTCGTCTATGATATCGAGCTGCTGAACGACGCCGCTCAGAGCGGAGCTTTCGGCGAGGACTTCTCCGATTTCGTCATTCGTGAGCTTGATAAGGCGCTGTGCCTGATAGATTACGACGATGTGCGCGACTGCGACGTTGACAGGGCAGCTGAGTATATCGAAACGCACATATTTTCAAATAAAAATTATAACGGCGACGGCAGCGTGGCGCTTGTCGCCCATTCCCACCTTGATATCGCCTATTATTGGCGCAGGATCCACGCCGTTCAAAAGAATCTGCGGACTGTGCTCATCCAGCTGCGCCTTATGGATAAATACCCCGATTTCTGCTACGCCCATTCTCAGGCGTATACCTACGAGACGGTCGAGAAATACTACCCCGAGGTGTTTGAGGAGCTTAAAAAGCGCGTCGCCGAGGGACGTTTTGAGCCGGTCGGCGCAATGTATGTTGAGCCTGACTGCAATATCCCCGCCGCGGAGAGCCTTATCCGCCAGTGTCTTTACGGTCAGCGGTATTTCCGCGAGAAATTCGGCATAACGGTCAATAACTGCTGGCTGCCGGACGTATTCGGCAACAGCTGGATACTGCCGCAGATACTCAAAAAGAGCGGTGCGGATTATTTTGTTTCAAATAAAATGTCCACTTGGAACGACACCAACCGCTTCCCGCACAATAATTTTATCTGGCGGGGCATTGACGGCTCCGAGGTGCGCGCCTGCGTGCCCCCGACCCATTTCATAGCGTGGAATATGCCGAGCCAGATAGAGGCGAATTGGGAGGCTTATCAGGATAAGGATATCGGCGGCGAGACACTGCAAATGTTCGGCTACGGCGACGGCGGCAGCGGAGCCACCGAGGAGATGGTCGAGCTTATGCACCGCTTCCCGAAGCTCTCCGCAATGCCCGCGACCCGCCACACGACGGCGGCGGAGTTCCTTGAGCGAAATCTCAAGGATAACAAAGAGCTTGCCGTTTGGGACGGTGAGCTTTACCTCGAGATGCACCGAGGCACCTTCACCACCAAATCCGAGCTAAAAGAGCGCAACCGCAGGCTCGAATTCCTCTTCCGCGACGCAGAGCTTATCTCGGCCGCACGCCTGCTGAGCGGCGGCGAATACCCCGCCGAGAGGCTGCGTTCGCTCTATAAACGCCTGATGATAAATCAGTTTCACGATATCCTGCCAGGCAGCCATATCACGCCAGTTTACCGTGACGCGATCGAAGATCTGGAGCTTATCGAGCGGGAGCTGAATGAGATCATCGGCAGCGGCGGGTACTTCAATACGCTGAATTTCGAGCGCAAATACCCCGTATTCATCCCGGACGACGGCGGCAGGTTCACCCGCAAGGGCGTTAAAGGCCGCTTTGCAAGGGTCGACGCGCCCGCCCTCTCCGCAGCTCGGGTCAAGGCTTCGTGCTCCGACAGCGGCATAGTCTGTGACGGCGGCGAGGTCACAACGCCGTTTTACAGGATAAGATTCGCCCCCGACGGCAGCATTCTGTCGCTTTATGACCTTGAGCTTCGCCGTGAATGGGTCAAGGGCGATTTCAATAAATTGAAGATATATCACGATACCCCCGGTAACTACGACGCGTGGGATATCCTGCCGAACTATAAGGATAAGCAGGAGCAGCTTCGGGTGACGGAGCCGCTGCATTTTGTCAACGGTGACGGCGAATGCGCCGAGTTTGTCTGCACCCTTGCCACCGAAAAAAGTGTATGGCGGCGTGTGATACGCCTGTTTGCCTCTTCACGGGGCATTGAGGTCGAGAATATAGTTGATTGGAATGAGAAGCACCGCCTTGCCAAGGTCGAATTCGGCTGCAACGTGCTCACCCGCGAGCTGCTGTGCGACACTTCGGCGGGCATTATCCGCAGAGAGACTCACCGAAACACGAGCTGGCAGCAGGCGAGATTTGAGGTCTGCCACCACAAGTGGTTTGATCTGGCGGAGCAGGGCGGCGGCATAGCCGTCATAAATCAGGGCAAATACGGCGTCTCCGCCGAGAATTCCTGCGCCTCGCTCTCGCTGCTCAGAGCCGCTATACGACCCGACCCGACCTCGGATACGGGCAGGCACGACTTCTGCTATATGATATTGCCTCACGGCGGCGACGCTGTTGCTGCGGGCGTCAATGATGCGGCGTTTGAGTATAATATCCCGCTGCGGGCGGCGGATATCGAGTGGAAGCTCGGAGATTTCTCTCCCCTTTGGCTTCAGGCCGTCAAGCTCTCGGAGGACGGTAGGAGGCTTGTCGTGCGCCTGAGCGAGCAGAACGGCGCGCGAGGGGAGCTGCGGCTGCCCCGCCGCGCAAAGCTGCTCAATATGCTCGAGGATGTCACGGGCGAAGCGGATACGATAGAGTATTCGCCGTTTGAAATTATCACCCTCGGGTTTGAAACGGAGGCATGAAATATGATGAATAATTACGAATATTGGCTGACCCTCGACAGCGAAACGAGGGCGGAGCTTGAGGCGATAACCGACAAAGCCGAGCTGGAGGACAGGTTCTATAAGGAGCTGGAATTCGGCACGGGCGGCATGAGGGGCGTTATGGACGCCGGCGCAAACAGGATGAATAAATACACCGTTGCGAGGGCGACCAAGGGGCTTGCCGATATGCTCACGGCAGAGAACGGCGGCAGCGTTGCGATAGCCTATGACTCGCGCCGCAATTCGGCCGACTTTGCGAGGACCGCGGCCGGGGTGCTCTACAAGGCGGGGATAAAGGTGTATCTTTTTGATACCCTTATGCCGACCCCCGTGCTTTCGTTTGCCGTGCGCTATCACGGCTGCTCTGCGGGCATAGTGATAACCGCAAGCCACAACCCCAAGGAGTATAACGGCTATAAGGTCTATGACTCAAAGGGCTGCCAGCTCGTGCCCGATGATGCCGAGCGCCTTATCGGCTATGTCAACGCCGTCACCGACCTCGGCGGCATCCCGCTTATGCCGCTCGATGAAGCGGAGAAGGCGGGGAGGCTGACCTATATCGGCGAGGAGACCCTTGAGGCATTCCTCTGCGAGGTCAAAAAGCTGAGCCTTTACAGCGAAAAAAGCGATCTCAGGATAGTTTATACCCCGCTGCACGGCACGGGCAATATCCCTGTCAGGCGCATTTTGGCGGATAAGAACGTCTCCGTCGTGGCGGCTCAGGAACTGCCGGACGGCGAATTCTCCACCGTTCGCTCGCCGAATCCGGAGGAGCATGACGCTCTGCTGCTCGCCATAGAGCAGGCCAAGGCCGAGGGGGCGGATATTGTCATCGGCACCGACCCGGACTGCGACCGTGTGGGTGTGGGCGTTAAGACGGGCGAGGGCTTCGCCCTGCTCACGGGCAACCAGACGGGCGCTCTGCTGACCGATTTTATATTGAAATTCAAAAAAGATATCCCCGCAAACGCCGCCATAGTCAAAACCATAGTTACGAGCGGCATAGGCGCGGCGATCGCCGCCGAGCGCGGGGTGCAGACCGTGCAGACCCTCACGGGCTTCAAGTATATCGGCAAAAAGATATGCGACTGGGAGCTGAGCGGCGAGCACACCTTCATTTTCGGCTACGAGGAGAGCTACGGCTACCTTGCGGGCACTCACGCCCGTGATAAGGACGCCGTCTCATCCTCCATGCTGATAGCCGAGATGGCGGCTTATTATAAATCGCAGGGAATGACACTCATCGACGCTCTGAACGGCATTTACGCAAAGTACGGCTACTATTATGACTGCCTTGAAACGCTTGTACTCAAGGGCAAGGCGGGCGCGGAGAAGATATGCGCCGCGATGAGCGCCCTCAGAGCCGAGGGCGGCGGGCTTTTTGACGATATCGAGCACGTTTCCGATTATCTGACCGGCATTGACGATCTGCCGAGGGAGAATGTGCTGCGCTTTGAATTTAACGACGGCTCATGGGCGGCGGTGAGACCGTCGGGCACCGAGCCGAAGCTGAAGCTCTATTTTTCCGTCAGAGGAGAGGACAGGCGAAGCGCCGAGCAGCGGCAAAAAGCCATACGAAATGCGCTGTTTGTCGTAATTGATAAAATCAAGGTTTGACATTCGGAAAATGCTGTAGTAAAATTGATTCAGATATGAAAAAGGAGGATATGGCAATGAAAAAATTCCTTGCAGTTATTCTGGCGCTTGTTTTTGCTCTCTCCGGCATGAGCGTCATGGCTTTTGCCGCCGATAAGGATAAGGCGCAGGCTCCCCTTTGCACGCTCAACAAGGACGGCAACGCCGTCAATTGGTTCGGCGGTGAGGACGGCGAATATTATTTCTTTATCTCCGACAGCGACTTTGCGGGTAAATACACCGTCACGGTCAAAGCGAGCGGCGATGTTTATCTCAACGGCGCAAAGCTCGAGGGCAACACCTTTGTGCTCGGCAGTGCCGAGGGCACTATCACAAGCGGCGGCGTCGATTACAAATATCATGTCGTCTGCACCGCAAAGCTCCCCGCCGTCTATATCACGACCGAGTCCGGCTCGATGGATGCGGTTCATGCCGACAAGAGCTATAAGGAAGCCGGCACTATCAGGATTTACAACGAAAAGGGCAAGACCGAGTATGACGGTGCGCTTGACTATATCAAGGGCAGGGGCAACTCCAGCTGGGAGATGGCAAAGAAGCCCTATAATATCAAGATAGCCAAAAAGACCAATCTTTTCGGCATGGGCAAGAGCAAGAAATGGAGCCTTATCGCAAATTACAGCGATAATTCTCACCTCAGGAACGCTGCGGTCTATTATGCGGCTCAGCAGATAGGCCTTGACTACACGCCGAAGTTCGTTTTCTGCGACGTCTACACCAACGGCGACTATCAGGGCGTTTACCTGCTCATCACCCGCATCGAGGCGAACAGCAAGCGTGTTGACGTTGCAAACCTTGACGATGTCAACGAAGAGATAGCGATAGCCGCGAGCGGCAACGAGGATCTCGATATGGATTCTCTCCCGCAGGGCGGCGCTTACGGCAGATTTGCGGGCCTTATCGAGGGCACAAAGAAGTGGGTCGAGATCCCCGAAGCCCCCGAGGGCTACACGGTCGATAATACGGGCGGCTACATTCTTGAAATGGAGCTTGCCAACAGATATTACGGCGAAAAGAGCGGCTTTGTCACCACCCGCAGCCAGCCCATTACTATGAAATCCCCTGAATACGCTTCTCAGGCTCAGATGGAGTATATCAGCGATCTTTACCAGCGCTTTGAGGACGCGGTTTTTGCCGGGAACGGCAGGAACGCGCTCGGCGAGCACTATACGGATATTGCCGACCTTGAGTCGCTTGCAAAGTATTACATGATCAGCGAGTGGTGCTCAAATATGGATTCCGGCCTTACCAGCACTTATTTCTATAAGCCCGAGGGTGCGGATTCCAAGCTCTTTGCAGGCCCCGTATGGGACTATGACATTGCGTTCGGCAATAACGAGGGCACCCGCTACGGCTGCGATTACAATAATCCGGAGGAATTCACCGTCTGCTTCGGCAGACAGTACAGAAACACCGTTTTCGGCAAGCTTGACGTTGATTATAAGCCCACTGTTTACAACCGCCTTTGCAGAAGACCCGAATTTGTCGAGGCGTGCAGGAGGCTCTGGGATGCGGGCATCGGCGACAAGCTCGCCGAGACTGCCGCGGAGTATATTTTCAATATGTCACGCACCATAAAGGCTTCCGCGGTGGCGGACGGTATCCGCTGGAATATCTACGGCACCCGCGATGCGGCAAAGGTTGCGGAGAATTATGAAGTCGCGGCAGCGTATCTCGAGGATTTCGCTACCGCAAGGACAAGGTTCCTTGACGTAAATCTCGGCAGAGTCCAGGTACAGGGCAAGGTTAAGGATCAGCTTCCCGCCGGCCTTCGCAATTTCCTTGTCCGTGTGAATAACCTCTTTGAGGCTTTTATCGTCAATTTCAAGCTCATCAATAAATAATAAAGATCCGCCCCCGCGTCAGCTCGGGGGCGGATATCGTTTTAAAAGCACAGCCCGCCGAACTCTCCACGGCGGGCTGTGCTTATTTAAGTATTCGTTTGACAGAGCCTTCGTCAAGAAGGTTTACCGTCACGAATTTGCCTTTATAAAACACCGCATGATTGTTGAATACGCAGGGCAGCTCCTTCGCCTTTTGCAGCGAATCGACCTTTATCAGGCGATAGGGGATGCCGTTGCCATCGCAGTATTTCTTGACGGCGGTAATGCTGTGATAGGTGTAGGGGCATTGCGGCGAATAATAGACTGTCAGCTCCTGCTCGTCTATCGTCTGTGCCTTTGCTCTCTCGGTGAAGTGCGGCACGGAGCCGTCAAACGAGAGGGCGAGCAGCTCGTATTCGCCTGCCGTGTCGACCGCCACGAAGCCGAAGTGCTTTGCAAATGCCTGATCCGAGAGCCACGCCTTTTGCTTGAGTGAGCCGAGCATACAAACTCCCGAGCGCCCCTGAGCCTTTGCATCGGCAATGCAGGATTCCATCAGCTTCTTGCCGTAGCCGTGCTCGCGGTAGTCGCCGAGCACCCAAAGACAGTATATATAGATGTAATTGTCGCCCTCTATCGGCACCCACGCTTTCTCAAGCGGGGCGTATTCGATAAATACAGTCGCCTTCTCATCGAGCTTGCGGAAAATGTGCCCCTCCGTGAGCCTCTCGGCGAGCCATGCGCGCTTCGCCTCAACTCCGGGGTGGGTCTTTTTGCTGCGGATAATGCAGCAAAGATGCTCGTTTTCAATATTCTCGGGGGTCAGGTCAATGAACTTGTCCATTAATTCTCCTCAAGTCTCCGCAAACGGAGTGTTGATATTAGTCAGACGGAAATTCACGGGATCGCGGTCGCAGTTGAAGCGGTAAACGCTCATCACCATGCCTATGGCAAAATATATGCAGAGGTTTGACGAGCCGCCCGCGCTGACAAAGGGGAGCGTGATGCCGATACAGGGCAGCAGCATCAGGCACATGCCGATGTTGATTATCACCTGCGAGCCTATCATGAACGCCGTGCCGTAGCAGAGCAGGCTGCCGGAGATATTCCTTGAGCGCCTGCCGACGGAAACTATCCTTATAATAATAAATGCGAATACCGCAAGCAGCCCTATCGCGCCGAGGAAGCCGAGCTCCTCGCCCACGACGGAGAACACCATGTCGCTCTCGTTGACGGGCACACCCGCAGCGGACTGGGTGTAAGTCCCCTTGAAAAGTCCGTCGCCGAGCAGCTTGCCCGAGCCTATGGCGTTTACGCAGCGCTGCTGCTGATAGATGACCTTGTTATAGACCGATTCGCTCAGCGCCGAGGGGTAATATATCGCAAGAATTCTCTGGCGGTGCAGGTTTGAGAGGAATTTGACCCAGATCACGGGCGCGGCTGCCACGGCGGCGCATATCGCTATGGCGAAGTAGCGCAGCTTGACGCCCGCCACAAACATCATGCCGACAAACATCAGGCCGAAGATTATCGCCGAGCCGGGGTCGCCGGTGATGACGATTATGCCCATGGGCACAAAGGCGTGCAGCGTCAGCAGCAATACGTTCTTCACTCGGTTGATATCGTCCTTCACGGCGTCTATGTGAGCCGTAAAGGTGATGATGAAGCCTATCTTTGCAAGCTCGGAGGGCTGGAATTTGAGCGTGAAGGTCTCCGTCTTGATTATCGGCAACCAACAGATGGCGTCCGGCCTGTCGGAGGGGGCGTCGCCCCAGATAAAGAGCGAAAGCAGCAGCAGCAGGCACACGCCGCCCGCTATCGGCCACAGGCTGATTATAGCGTTGTATTCAACGAGCGAGATGAAGGCGCACAGGATAATGCCGAGCGCCGAGGCGCAGATCATTATCAGGCAGTCGCGGCTGAGCGTGAGCCCGCTTTTGGCTGCGGCGTTCATTGTTGCGCTGTATACCATGAGCGCCCCGAAGGCGGAGGTCAGTATACAGGTGATATACAGCAGGAGGTCCGTCTCTCTGAGCGTATGCTTCAAGGTTGTGCTTTTACTCACGCTGTCACCGCCTTTCGTTAATTATGCTTTCGGATTTGTGCCGCTCAAGCAGGAATATGCCCGTCACGAGCAGCGCAGGGAAGATTATTGCGGCAAGGAAGCCGGCCTTCAGATTGTCGTTAAATGCTCCCGAGACCGCACCGACAAGGGCGGGGCCGGAGGCGCAGCCGAGGTCGCCCGCCAGCGCAAGCAGGGCAAACATCGCCGTTGCGCCGTTTCTTGCGTATTTCGCCGCAAGGCTGAATACTCCCGGCCAGAGTATGCCGACCGAGAAGCCGCAGATGCCGCAGCCCGCGAGGGCAAGCATTGGATGAGGCGCAAACGAGGCTGTCAGGTAGCCCGCAACGCACATAACGCAGCTTGCGCGGATAAAAGCGGTCAGCCTGATCCGCTCGCTGAATGCGGCGTAAAGCACCCTCGACAGGCCCATCAGTATGGCGAACATACACGGGCCCAGCAGGTCGCCGACGGTCTTGGAGACCTTTAAGCCTGCCTCCGCAAAGGCGGAGGACCATTGGCTCATTGCCTGCTCCGATGCGCCGGAGCAGACCATCAGCACGGCGAGTATCCAAAAGAGCTTCGATTTAAAAAGCTCCTTCATCGGCGCGGCTCCTCCCTCTGCGGCGAGACTGTTTATCGGCACGAGGCAGAAGTAAACGGCATTTGCAAAAGGGATTATTGCCCAGAGGTAAGCGAGAAAATGCCAATTTTTTATGCCCGCCGTTACAAAGAACAGGGTCGTGAGCAGTATCACGGCGACATGACCCCAGCAATAAAACGAATGGAGCAGGCTCATCGCGGCGGATTTTTTATCCGTCGGGCACGCCTCGACTATCGGGCTTATTAGCACTTCGATAAGGCCGCCGCCCACGGCGTAGAATCCGATTGATATCAGCAGGCCGATATACGGGTCGGGCAGCGCAAAGGGTAGTGTGCCCAACAATATAAGCCCCGCGCCCGCAAAGAGGTGAGCCGCCACTATGCTGACCCTGTAGCCGATGCGGTCGATGAATTTTGCCGAGACAAGGTCGATGATGAGCTGTAAGCAAAAATTGACCGTTACCAGCCCGGCTATCTTCTCGAGAGATACGCCGAAGCTGCGCTGAAAGGTCACAAAGAGCAGCGGGGCGAAGTTATTGACTATCGCCTGAGTGATATAGCCGAAATAGCTTGCCGTAAGGGTGTGTTTATAGTTGTTTCTTATACTCATAACAGGTTAAATGAAGCCCCGGAGATCGGGGCTTCTTTTTGTTTGGATTTATCTGACTTTGGTCACAAGGGTGAGATAAGCGGACGCGATGGTTTCGCCTGCGCGCGGGCCGGTGGAGACTATCTCCTCATTCTCGGTGAGGTATGAATGCCAGCTGTTGCCGTTGAGAATGTAGCCGATTTGATCGTTGGTGATGCCGAATACAAGGAGCTTCCTGCTCGGCGAAGCGTCAACGAACGGGGAGAAGTTCCAATCCTGACCGAGCCATGACTCCGCTGCGGTGTCCGTGCCGCCGAAAGCGATCTCGGGGGCAAGCTCGCCGGGCATGATCGCAACTGCGAGGTTGCTGCCGAATTCGGCGTAGCCTATCTCGGTGACGACCTCATATTTGAAGCCGTTTCTGACGACCTTGTTGAGCAGTAGGCCGCATTTGGCTGCAAGCACGAGAATGTTATTGCTGATGGGAACGAATACCTCGGCGTATTTGACGTTGAGGATGGGCGAAACGGCAGTCTTGTCGGTTATCGAGCAGACAAGCTCGCCGAGCCTCTTGCCGTAGGCCATGAGAGTTGCATATCTGTTGCCGTATTTCTCAACGTCGGCGGGTTCGGGAGTGATGCCGTCGCTCTTATTGCTGATGGCGAGCTCGGCGCCCTGGATATAGAAGTAGTTTGCGCCTGCGGTCTCATTGATATATTTCTCCATGTAGTAGGGATAGTCGCCGGTGAGCACGGTGCCCGCAGCGCCGTTGCCCACGCAGTGGATCGCGCCGTTGATTATCCAGGTCTCTTTCTTTGAGCTGTCGTCGGGAACGAAGCGAAGCCTGTGAAGCTCCTCGTCAAAGACCTGAGGATCGCGCTTGTCTCTGATATACTCTGCGGCGTTGACCGAGCCGTAATAGAGAGTGCCGTCGGTCATGTTCTCGACTGCCTCTATCATCGAGTTGACGGTCTTCTCATAGAGATTAGCCATGTAATCCTTATTCTGACCGCTGGGCAGCTCAATGCCGAGGATGTTTTTGACGCAGGAGGTGAAGAGGGCGTTGACGATGTCGCCGTTCATGCCGAAGGTGTCAACGCAGCTGTGCTGATGAAGAGCGGAGATGTTGATAGCGGTGATGTCGAGACCCTTTTCCTCGGCATACTTTGCAAAGATGCCTCTGATGGCTCTGACGTCGGTGCTTGCCATGCCGTAAGCGTCAAGTGAGGAGAAGATAGTGATGCCCCTGCCGTCGGAGATGGCAACGGTCCTGACCTTCTGATCGTCTCTGACCTCGGTCGCGAGCTTCTTGGTGACCGAGAGGCTGCCGCCTACATAATAGTCGCCCTCAAGCTCCTTGCCGGTGAGCAGGGAAGCGTTTGCGTAGCCGACGCTCCAGTGCGCGCCGTCTGCGGGGGCGTCAAGGAATTCATCCGTGCCGCTGTAGAAGTTCTCGGATACATAGTCCTTCTTTGCGTCCCATTTGGGGCTCTTGATGAGAGCGGCGATGCCGCCGACGAGCGTGTCGATTATTTTATCGACCGTGCGGTAGAAGCCTCTCTCTGCGGGGTTTGTGACTACGGTGTTGGCGCTGGCGGGTATTACGAATGCCGAGAGGAGCACCGAAACCGCCAACACGATGGCTATTACTTTTTTCTTCATTAGGATATGACCTCCGTTAGTTTATATCTTTCAGCTCCATGTCACCGAAGCTGATAAGTTTCTTTCTTCTCATGAATTCCGATATGCCGAGGGTGATGAGCGCGGGGGCGATGAAATGCATTACCGCTATCTCGATGATGACGAGCTTCGGGTCCGCGCCGTCCTCCACCATTGAGCTGTAGGTCATGAACTGACCGACAAGACCCGAGGTGCCCATGCCGGAGCCCGAGGCGTAGCAGGTCATCTTGAGCGCCGCGGTCGATATCGGGCCGAGGATGGCGCTTGTGATGATGGGCGGTATCCATATCTGCGGGTGTTTGACGATATTCGGCATTTGGAGCATCGAGGTGCCAACGCCCTGAGCGAGCAGGCCGCCGAGCCTGTTTTCGCGGTAGCTTGCCACGGCGAAGCCTATCATCTGAGCGCTGCATCCGACCACCGCAGCCCCGCCCGCAATGCCGGAGAGACCGAGGATGATGCCGAGAGCCGCCGAGCTTATCGGCAGAGTGAGGCAGATGCCCATCACGACCGACACGACCATGCCCATGAGTATCGGCTGGCGCTCAACACCCCAGCTGATTATCTGACCCATAAAGGTCGAGAATTTGCTCACCGGCGGGCCGAGCAGCAGCCCCGCTGCGCTGCCGACTATTATAGAAGCGGCGGGGGTGATGATTATGTCGAGCTTTGTCCTGCCGCTGACGAGCTTGCCGACTTGGATGGCGAAGAAGGCGGCGATGAATGCGCCCATCGGGTCGCCGGGGCCTGCATAAAGAAGGCCGGAGTCGGTTATGAGAGCGCCGGCGATTATCTTTGAGGAGAATGCGCCGACCATGCCCGCCACCGCCGCGGAAGTGCCCGCGAGGGGGGAGGTGTTATACTTAAAAGCCATTCCCACGCCGATGCCTGCGCCCGTGAGCGACTTGGCGACCGCCGCGCACGCCGCCATATATGCGCCTATCGGGTGGTTTATGAAGCCTGCGATCTGGTCGAGTATCGTGCCGATGATGAGGGTCGCAAACAGACCCATTGCCATGCCCGACAGACCGTCTATGAATATGTAATCGAGAGCTTTTTTAATTGACTTCATCCCAGCTTGCCCGCCTTAAGCATTTCGTTTAAGGCGTCGGCATAGAGCCTGCCGATAAAGTCCGAGCCGTTCTCGTTCGGGTGAACTCCGTCGGCCGACCAGTGAGTCGGCTCACAGCCCACGCACGCCTTCGCCATCAGACCGTCGAGCGGGATGTAGCAGTCGGCGAATTCCCTCGCAAGGCGGCGGGTGATGTCGATCTTACCGTTGAGATCCTCGCGGAAGAATTCTTTATCGGGAACGGGAAGCAGGAATTGCTCAATGATGAGTATCTTTGCGTTTGTCTTTTCCTTTATCTCGGTGAGCACCTTGCGGTAATTCGCCTCGAAGGTCTCGTTATCGAGCCATTCGCGGGTCTCGGCTCTGTGCCAGGTGTCGTTGATGCCGATATGAATGGAAACGAGATCGGGCTGAATGTCGATGAAATCGGCTTGCAGACGGGCGACGAGATTTATCGTCTGATCGCCGCTTATGCCGAGGTCGATAAATTCAAAATCCGTGTCGGGATGCTCGCTGCGGATATACTTCGCAGCGTAGAGGGGGTAGCCCGTGCCCAGCTCGTGCGGGTCGGAGCGGTCGCGCCCTGCGTCGGTGATTGAGTCGCCTTGGAAAAGAATTTTCATAGCTGTACCTCTCTCGGTGATTTTATTTTATCAATAACCTCTTTGCAGAGTTTATTTCGTGAAGCATTTGAGCGAATATTCGCCGTTTTTGAGCATACGGGCAACGTCAAAGGAATCGTGCGGCATTTCACTAAAATATACTCCGCCCGGCTCCATGCCCGTCTCCCTGTGGAAATCCGAGCCGGAGCTCATCGGCAGCGAATATTTCTCCGCCCACCTGTAGGCGATGTCGTTGCTCGAATTGTGGCCGCCGTGGCCGTTGTAGACCTCCATGCCGTCAAGCAAAGTTTGGTCGATAACGGTCATATCGGGTCTGAAAGGATGCGCTTGATAGATGACAAGTCCGTGCTCGTCCGCAAAGGGTCTGAATTCCTCGAGGCTTCTGAAATGAGCCATGTCGCAGGTGAATATCAGCCCCTCGTCAAAGCCGTAGACGAGATAGTCGTTGTTGTAATCAAGGAAGCGTATCTCCATGCCGAGGATGACGGTGAAGCCGTCGCCAGCCGCAGCCTTGGCGGTGCGGTAGCCTTTGAGCCAATTCTCCGCCTGCTCGTTATAAGTCGAACCGAGCTTTGAAAAATTGTAGGCGTTGACGTGATCCGTCACGATTATGCCGTTGTAGCCGAGCGAGCGGTAGCGCGCGACCACGCCCTCCGCGGCCACTTCGCCGCAGGCGCTCGACTCCGCCGTGTGGACGTGAGTGTCAAAAAGATAACCTTTCAACGGAAAGACCTCCGAAATGTTTTCTAATGTATTATATACTTATCCGATAAAATATTCAATAGAAAACTTTGAATTTCTTCCCCGTTGCGACAAATTACCGCCGCCGTTCGGGGTATAATTTCGGTGCGGGGAGGCGATGAAGATGAAAACGGTGGTCTATGCCGACGTGCTCGTCGTTATCAATATCATCGTCAATTATTTCCTGCTGCGGGCGAGCGCCGCTGTCATTTCCTTTGATTTCAAGGCTTGGAGGTTCCTCGTTTCCTCCGCCCTCGGTGGGGCTTTTTCGCTTATAATATTCGTTGACGGGCTTCCCGCCGCTGCGCTTGCCGCGGTCAAATTCCTGTTCCTGCTGCTGATGGTGCTTGCCGCCTTCGGCTACGGCAGCTTCAAGAGGTTTTTTAAGTGCTGCGCCGCTTTCCTCGCCTCAAATCTCGCCTTTGCGGGGCTGATGCTTGCGGGCAGGACGTTCCTCTTCCCCGACAGCATAGTGTATAAAAACTCCGTCGTCTATTTCGACATAAATATCCTGACCCTGACGGTCGCCGCCGTGGTCTGTTACGCGGTGATCGGCATTATTTCACGGGCGGTGAGAAATCGCACGCCGCCGCAGAGCGTCTGCTCCATACGCCTGACCAAGGACGGCAGAAGCGTTGAGGGCAGGGCACTTTTTGACACCGGCAACAGCCTGTGCGACAGCTTCAGCGGCAGACCCGTCGTGATAGCCGAGCGCAGGTTCATAGAGGCTCTGTTACCGCCCGAAATGCGGGGAGATAAGCTCGATATCACGGCTCTGCACGGCTTTCGCCTGATACCGTATACCACCGTCGGCGGCGCGGGCGCGCTGCCCGCTTTCCCGGCCGACAGCGTCGAGATATTCTGCGGCGAGGGCAGGAGGGTCGAGAATATCTACATAGCCGTCACCGAAAAGCGGATAGTCCACGGCGGTTACTCCGCTCTTATCGGAGCGCCGCTGTTTGAGTAAATAACAAATGATGAAAGAAGGGGAGAAATACGGGTATCAAAGCATTGAAAAGGAAGCTCGCCGCGGCGATAGTTTCCCTACGGGCGAAGCTCTATCAGGTCGAGGTCGACTACATCAACGGGCCGGATACTCTGCCGCCCCCGCTCACGGGCGAGAAGGAGCACGAGTGCCTTGAGAAGCTTGAGAGCGGTGACGTCAAGGCAAGGGAGCTGCTGATAGTCCATAATCTGCGCCTTGTCGTCTATATCGCAAAGAAATTCGAGAGCACGGGGGTGCAGATAGAGGATCTTATCTCCATAGGCACGCTCGGGCTTATCAAGGCGGTCAATACATTCCGCCTGTCAAAGAATATCAAGCTCGCCACCTACGCCTCACGCTGCATTGAGAACGAGATACTCATGTATCTGCGTAAGACGAATCCAGCCAAGGCTGAGGTGTCCTATTTCGAGCCGCTGAATGTCGATTGGGACGGCAACGAGCTGCTGCTCTCCGATATCCTCGGCAGCGAGCCGGAGGATGTCTACCGCGACCTTGAGTGCGAGGATGAGCGCAGCCGTCTCTACAGAGCCGTCAACTCTCTTGAGGAACGGGAAAGGGTCATTATGACCATGCGCTTCGGGCTCGGCGGCGGCAGGGAATACACGCAAAAGGAGGTCGCCGATGCCCTCGGGATATCCCAAAGCTATATTTCGCGATTAGAAAAACGAATTATAGAAAAAATCAAAAAAGAGGTGTAAAACTGCCGATTTTCGCCGTCGAAACCCCGCATATCGTCAAATTATCTGCGATATCACTTGACAAATTACAGAATATAGCATAAAATTGATTATAATTGTACCGTAGCAGATAACGACTTTACATAAACGATTGGAGTGGGTTCTCAAGTGAGCGAAAATATAGGTCAATTTGTTTCTGCCGCTGCTCAGGGTGACACCGACGCAATGGCGAAGCTCTACTCAAAAACTCTTAAAGCGTCATATTTCCTCGCAGAAGTGTTGACCGCCGACTCGGTTCAGGCGGCCGAAATAACCAAAAAAGCGTATGCAAGGGCTTTCTGCACCGTCGGCAAGCTCAAGAAGCCCGAGGCTTTTGAGATCTGGATGAAGCAGACGGTCGCTTCCGTCTATAAGGAAACTCAGCAGTTCGTTTTTAACGACGCCGAGGCGGGCGCGGGCGAGAGCTCGACCGAATTCCTGCCCGAGGAGGTCTATGACGACCCCGCAAGGAGCGCCGCCGCCCTCAAAGCGGTATCCGCCCTCAAGCCCGAACTTCGCACTGCCCTTGTTCTTCATTATAATAACGGGATGCCCGTTCAGATAATCGCAAAGTTCCTCGGCGTTTCCGAGAGCACTGCGAACGCCCTACTCTGCAAGGCGAGGGCAAGCGTCGCTTTGTCGCTCGGCGTTGAGCGGTCGGGCAGTGCTTCCGATACTCTGCCCGTGCTTTCAAGGATATTCCGCCGTGCGGCAGCCGAAGCGAAGATTGACAATTCCCTTGTCAGGGATATATTCCTTTTTGCCATCGACGCATATAACGCCGTGAACGCTTCGTCCGCTAAGGAGGAGGAGCCGCAGCAGCCCGCCCCCGCGCAGGAGGAAGCCCCCGAGAGCGAGGGGCAGGAGCCCGAGACCGCCGAAGAGACCGAGCAGGCCGAGGAAGCCGAAACGGTTGAAGAGGTTGAGACTGTCGAGGAGACGGAGCAGCCCGAGAAGACCGTCGAGATCGTCGAAGAGGAGACGGTCGTTGAAGTGCCCACCTCGGAGCCCGAGGCTCAGAGCGGCAACGTCATTTCGTTCAAACAGAAAATAGATGAAATTCTCAGCGGCGAGCAGATACCCGCCGCAGCCGATAATTACGTTCCCGAGTCGGTCAAAGAAGAAGCGGCAGACGAGGATGAGGATGACGGGCTTGCAGTCCCGCCGTTCCTTGCCCGTGAGACCGAGAGCGCTCCGCTCACCGACGAGGAGCTTGACGCATTCAACGACGAGCCGGTCACCGTTAAGACCGAGGAGGTCAAAAAGCCGGCTAAGAAGTTTGATTTTGCGGATATCATCAATAAGATAAAGAAACTCACGCCCAAGAATATAGCCATAATTGCGGCTGCCGTAGTTGTTGTGATACTTGCGATATTCGGCATTTCGAAGCTCGCGGGCAAGGGCGGCGATTCAGGCAACGTCAACGCCGACGCAGCGGCCTACAAGTGGGTCGCGGGCGGCTTTGAAGAGTGCGAAAGCATAACCTACCTCAATGAGAAATGCTGCGTGTTCAAGTCAAAGACCACGGGCAAATACGGCCTGCTCGACTATCAGGGCAATGTTATTTTACAGCCGAATTACGATGAATTCAAAGTCTGCGGCAGCGGCAGAGACCATTCGAGCAGAGGCAGCTATCATGCGCTTGTCAAGATAGGCAACGATTATTTTGAGGTCACCTTCACCGACGGCGTTCCCGCCATATCCTCAACTCCCCACGCGGCGCATTCCATAGTCACTGACGAGTTGCCCGATAATGCGAAGTACGACGAGCGCGACCGCTACTTCGAGGGCTACGCCGCCGCCAGAAAAGACGGCAAATGGGGCTATGTCAGCCAGGATAAGGATAAGAAGGTCATCCCCTACGAATACGAAGCCGTCAATACCTTTGACGATATCACCATGCTTTCATGCGACTACTGCCGCTCCGTCTCAGGCGGGCTTATCCCCGTTAAGAAGGACGGCAAGATGGGCATAATCGACCTCAAGAACAACACCGTTGTTCCGTTTGAATACACCGATATCCTCGAGGGCGAGGGCGGCGTGTTCATCGCTCAGAAGAACGGCATTTGGGGCGTTATCCTCACGGGCGACGCCGTTAATACATTCACGGGCGTCAATATTGTCGTGCAGGTCACCCCCGAGGCTCCCACCGGCCCCAACGGCTCGGAGGGCGAGAAATACAGGGTCAATTCCGACGAGGGCGCAAATGTCAGGAGCGACGCGGGCGCGGATTATGATAAACTCGGCGAGCTGAACGACGGCGACGAGGTCACTGTGTTCACCACTAAGACCGCCGACAACGGCAAGAGATGGGCCTGCATCGACTATAAGGGCGAATACGGCTGGGTCGCCATGGTCAATCTTGAAAAAGTTGACGCTTGATCGACCGATAAGTTAGTTATTGGTCACTTGACAATTACGGCGAAAATGCTATAATTAATTGAATACCGAAGCGACGAAGGGGAAAATTCACCTTTTGCTCACAGAGAGGCTGCCGATAATGCTGAAACGGCGGTCGAGCGTTTGAGAGGTGTTAAGCCGCCCCGGAGCTCCGTTGCGATGAGCGGCGGCGTTACCTGCGTTATAAGGATCGAGTGGTGCAGCTTTGCACAATTTGGGTGGTACCGCGGCGAGAGCCGTCCCATTTGAGTTGTGAAACTGCACCCTTTTTTCATTTTTAACTCAGTAAAATCAGGGATGTATGATCCCAAGGAGGAAATACAATATGGAATGGATGGGACTTAACGAGATCAGAGAGAAATATCTCTCATTCTTTGAGTCAAAGGGTCATTTGAGGCTTCCGAGCTTCTCACTCGTGCCGCAGGGGGATAAGAGCCTCCTGCTCATCAATGCGGGCATGGCGCCTCTCAAGAAGTACTTCACAGGCGAGCTTACCCCGCCCCGCAAGAGGGTGACTACCTGCCAGAAGTGCATCCGTACCCCCGATATCGAGAGGGTCGGTATCACCGCACGCCACGGCACCTATTTTGAGATGCTCGGCAACTTCTCGTTCGGCGATTACTTCAAGCAGGAGGCTACCCATTGGGCATGGGAATTCTGCACGGAAGTAATGAAAATGCCCAAGGACAAGCTCTTTGTCAGCGTTTATCTTGACGACGACGAGGCTTATGATATCTGGACAAAGGATATCGGCGTCGCGCCCGACCACATGGTCAGGCTCGGCAAGGAGGATAACTTCTGGGAGCACGGTGCAGGCCCCTGCGGCCCCTGCTCGGAGATATACTTCGACAGAGGCGAAAAATACGGCTGCGGCTCGCCCGACTGCAAGGTCGGCTGCGACTGCGACAGATATGTTGAATTCTGGAATCTTGTTTTCACTCAGTTTGAGAATGACGGCGACGGCAATTACACCCGACTTAAGAACTGCAATATCGACACCGGCATGGGTCTTGAGCGCCTTGCCTGCATAATGCAGGGCGTTGATAACCTCTTTGAGGTCGATACCGTTCAGAATATTATGAAGCATGTCATCGACATTGCGGGCGTTAAGTATCACGACAATGAGAAGAACGACGTCTCTCTCAGAGTTATCACCGACCATATCAGGAGCACCACGTTTATGATAGGCGACGGCGTTATGCCCTCAAACGAGGGCAGGGGCTACGTCCTGCGCCGCCTGCTCAGGAGAGCCGCCCGCCACGGCAGACTGCTCGGCATCAAGGGCACTTTCCTTTACAAGGTCTGCGAGACCGTTATCCGCGAGAACGCCGACGCTTACCCCAACCTCGTCGAGAAGCATGACCTTATCGTTAAGGTCATCAAGGCTGAGGAGGAGAGCTTCAACAAGACCATCGACACCGGCCTTACCGTGCTCGAGAATCTTATCGCAACGAGCGGCTCAAAGCAGCTCAGCGGCGCTGACGCTTTCAAACTTCAGGATACCTTCGGCTTCCCGATAGACCTCACCAAGGAGCTGCTTGCCGAGAAAGGCATGACGGTCGACGTCGCCGAATACGACAGGCTCTATGCCGAGAGCAGAGCCGCCGCAAGGGCAGCCCGTAAGGACGCGGGCGCTGAGGCATGGAAGGGCGGCAGCGCATCTCTCAAGGATATTCCCGCAACCGAATTCCTCGGCTACACCGATTACGCCTGCGACGGCACCGTCAAGGCGATAGTTGCCGACGGCGAGAGAGTTGATTATATCGCCGAGGGCGCGGAGGCTGCGCTCGTGCTCGACAGGAGCGTATTCTACGGCGAGAGTGGCGGCCAGGCGGGCGACACCGGCGTTATCAAGACCGAGAGCGCCCTCTTTGAGGTCACCGCAACGGGCAAGACCGCTGACGGCAATATACTGCACGTCGGCAGGATAGTTGACGGCGACGGCATTTCGATCGGCGATAAGGTCAAGGCCGAGATCAATGTCAAGGCAAGGGAAGCCGCTGCCCGCAACCATACCGCGGCGCATTTGCTCCAGGCCGCCCTCAGAGAGAAGCTCGGCACTCATGTCGAGCAGGCGGGTCAGCTCGTCAATTCCAATGAGGTCAGATTCGATTTCACTCACTTCTCGGCCCTCACCGCCGAGGAGCTGCATGATATTGAGCAGAGAGTCAACGAAATTATTCTCTCCGCTCTGCCCGTTACAAGCGTTGAGATGCCGATAGCCGAAGCGAAGAAGCTCGGCGCAATGGCTCTCTTCGGCGAGAAATACGGCGACATCGTCAGAGTCGTCAGAGCGGGCGACTTCTCCACCGAGCTTTGCGGCGGCACCCATGTCGATAATACAGGCAAACTCGGCCTCTTCAAGATAGTTTCCGAATCCTCGGTTGCTGCGGGCGTTCGCAGGATAGAGGGCGTCACGGGCTTCGGCGTTCTTGCGCACATTGCCAAGAATGAGGAGCTTATCAGGAATACCGCCGCTGCAATGAAGCTCGCGAATACCACCGAGCTTGAGAAGAGAGCGGCGTCGGTCATGAATGAGCTTAAAGCCAAGGATAAGGAGATAGACAAGCTCCGCTCCGAGGTCTCACAGCTCAAGACCGGCGATATAATGAGCGGCGCGGTCGACCTCGGCGGCGTTACCCTCGTTGCCGTTACGGTCGAGGGCGTTGAGCCCGCCGAGCTGAGAGCCATGAGCGACAAGGTCAAGGAGGATCCCGACGCCGTCGCCGTTATCTGCGGCGTCAACGGTCAGTCGGCGAATTTCGCCTGCGGCTGCGGCAAGAACGCCGTTGCAAAGGGCGCTCATGCGGGTAATATCGCCAAGAAAGTCGCAGGCCTTGCGGGCGGCTCAGGCGGCGGCAGACCCGACGGCGCAATGGCGGGCACCAAGGATGTTTCCGGCGTTAAGGCGGCTATGGATGCCGTTGCCGACATCGTAAAAGAAATGTTAAAATAAGCATTTTCGCAAAGGAGAATAAAGATGGACTGCATTTTTTGCAAAATAGCGGCGGGTGAGATACCCTCCACCAAGGTCTATGAGGACGATACCGTCGTTGCTTTCAACGATCTCGACCCCCAGGCTCCCGTTCATGTTCTCATCATACCCAAGGAGCATATTGCCTCCGCGGCGGAGATAAACGAGAGCAACAGCGCCGTAGTGGCGCATATCTTTGAGGTCGCCGCCAAGATAGCCGCCGAGAAGGGGCTGAAGGACGGCTTCAGGATAGTCAATAACTGCGGCGATAGCGCAGGTCAATCGGTCAAGCATCTTCATTTCCACCTCATGGGCGGCAGAGACTTCGGTTGGCCCGCAGGCTGATAAAATTAAGGAGAGATAAAAATGTCAGAATATTACAGAGTAAATATCGCAGGTATGGAGAGAGATCTGCTTCGCTGCCCGCTCAATGACAAGCTCGATATAGCCGCCTTCATCATCTTCGGCGATGTGGAGCTTACCGTCCACGCCGCCGCCGAGCTGCTCAAACGCCTGCCCGAGTTCGATTATATCGTTACCCCCGAGGCAAAGAGCATTCCTCTCGCATACGAGATGTCAAGGCAGAGCGGCAAGAAGTATTTCGTCGCCCGCAAGAAGCCCAAGCTCTATATGAAAGACCCCGTTATCGTCAACGTCCGCTCGATAACCACCGAGTCCGTCCAGACCCTCATCATGGACAGCATTGAGGGCGAGCAGATAAGGGGCAAGAGAGTTGTCATCCTTGACGACGTTATCAGCACAGGCGAATCCCTCAAGGCGGTCGAGGAGCTTTGCGCTAAGTTCGACGCGAACGTCGTTGCCAAGGCTGCGGTGCTCACCGAGGGCGACGCTGCCAAGAGAGACGATATCGTATTCCTTGGAGAAATTCCCCTTATAGAAAAATAAACGATCGGAGTGAGCGCTTTTGCCCCGTCCGTTCGCAGTCATCGGCTTGACGGTGTTCTTCACCCTTGCCGTGCTCAATGATACCGATATCGGGGCGGCGAAGATCGCTTTTCTGCTGTTTTTCGCCGCCCTTGCGGTGTCTCTTTGCTTCAAAAATGTAAGGAAAGAGCGGGTGCTGCCCTGCGCCTTTGCGGCGGGTGCGCTCGCCTGCGCGCTGCTGACCGCGGCGAATGTATTTTATTATCAGCCGAGGGTCGCTTTCAGCGGCTCGGTCGGTGAGGCTGCCGTGCGCCTTGAGAGCGAGCCGGAGATAAAATACGGCAATTTTTATTACACAGGCAGGGTCACGGAATTTGAGGGCGAAAAGACCGATATCAAGGTGCGCCTTGTGTTCTCAAACCCGCCCGAGGCCGAGCCGTATGACACGGTCGACGGCAATTTCACTTTTTATGTCTTAGGCGAGAGCTCCGAGAAATATCTCGAATCCTATCGCTCGTCGGGAATATATCTCGGCGCTTATCCGACGGATAAATACTCCGTCGCTCCGCACTGCGGCAGGCAGCCGCTCGGTGCGCTTATATTGAAGCTGCGTTCCGCCGTCAGATCCGCGGTCATACGCACGCTTCCGAATGAAAACGGCAGGCTTGCCGTCGCCCTTTTGCTCGGCGACAGGAGCGGGCTTTCCGCCGAATCCTCGGCGGCATTCTCGAAGATCGGGATAACGCATATCGTGTGCGTTTCCGGCTTTCATCTGTCGCTGTGGTCAATGCTGATTTTGAAAATTCTCAGGAAAACAAGGGTGCCACGCCGCTTTGCCTATGCTTTGGCAATGGTCGGCACGGTCGGCTTCATGCTGCTCGCGGGGCTCACCTATTCCGTTATGCGTTCGGGCATAATGACCCTTGTTTTTCTGCTTTCCGATATACTTATGAGGAAGCGCGACCCGCTGAATTCGCTCGGGTTTGCGCTCACCGTGATAGGCTTTGCCGACCCGTTCTCGATCGGCTCGGTATCACTGCGCCTCTCCGCCCTTGCAACGCTCGGGATAATTCTCTGCTCGGAGCTTGTGCTGCCGAGGCTCAGGGACTCCGCCGAGCGCCGTCTGCCGTGGAGGATAAGGACGGCGGCAGTTTATATCGCCGAGGCGCTGGTCACCGCCGCTGCGGCAATGGCGTTTACATTGCCCGTCTCAATGAGGCTTTACGGCAATTTCAACTTCATTTCGCTGCTCGCAAATCTCGTGATCACCCCCGCCGCTTCGCCGTGCATGGTGCTGAGCGCGATCGGCGCGGCGTTCGGCTCGATAACTCATATTTTTAACCTGTTTTCGTTTGCGGGAGGGCTTTTTGCCGCGTATATGCTCGGCGGCTCAAAGCTGCTTGCCTCAAGTGATCTCGCTGATTTCGCAGTCAGCGAGGACGAGGCGTGCGCCGTGTTCTGCGCGCTGTTTCTGCTGTGTGCGCTCTCGGTGCTTTTCGCCCTTTTGGGGCGGGCGATGCCCCGCCTGACAGCCGCATTGTGCGCTGCAATATTCTGCTGCTCCGTCATAGGCTTCTCGGTGTCTGCCGATATGCAGACCCGTGCCGCCATGCTTGACACGGGCAACGGCATTTGCGTGCTTGTGAGCAAGCGGCGTGAGAATCTGCTCATCGGGGCGGGCGGCAGCGCGTTTTACGGCAAAAGCAGCCTGAATAACGCTCTTGCGGGTATGAAAGGCACGCTTTCGGCGGCGTTTATACCGAGCGGCGACGGCGAATATGCCGAATATGCGCTTGACGCGCTTTCCGCCAGACGACCGAAGAATATCTATTACGACTCACTGCCCGATGGCTGCGAATTGCTGCTCGGCGGGGTCGAAAAACACCCGTTTGAGGGCGTTTATGAATCCGAAAATTTCACGGTGCATACCTATCGGACCGATACGGGCTGCGCCGTATACATAAAGAGCGAGGATATGTCGCTGCTCGTCTGTCTTGACCCGCTCGCCGATATTACCGCTTTGCCCGACGAAGCGGTGAACGCCGACGCGCTGATAAGCCGAAGCGACTACCCGCAGGCGGTCGGGGGCTTCGATATTGCCGCTGTCTCCGCCGATAATCTGCGCGGCGTTGCCGTCGGCAATGAACTGAGAGCATTGGGGGTCAATGCGGCCGCTACTGCGGGCTGCGGGGATCTCGAAATATACGCCCGCAGGGGCTGTGCGGCGCTGCGCCGCAGATAAAATGCAATAAACGGAGGGCTTTATGGCTGCGTTGAACGAAGCTTCGCTCAAGGAGAAGCTGCGGGACGATCCCGTCGGCGTTTACCTTATCTACGGCGAAGAAAGCTACCTCAAAAAAATTTATACCGACCGAATAGTTAAAAAAACCGTTGACGATACGTTCGCCGACTTCAATTTCCATACCTTTGACGGCAAGGAGACCACGCTGAACGAGATATATGAGAGCGCCGCGGCCGTGCCTATGATGGCGGAGACAAAATGTGTGCTTGTCAAGGATATGCCGCTCGATTCGCTTGATGACAGCGGATTTGAGCAGCTAAAGACGGTGCTTGAGGAGAATCCCGAGGACTGCGCGCTTGTTTTTGCCATGCTCACCTATGAGCCGAAGGGCGCAAAGTGGAATAAAGCGGTCAAGCTGTTTGACAAATACGGCTTCACCGTCAAGCTCGATAAAAAGACCTCGGGCGACCTTGCCAAAATGCTCGAGAGCGGGGCAAAGAGGCGCGGCAAGCGGTTTGAGCGCGGCGCGGCGGCTTATCTGATAACCTGCGTGGGCAGCGACCTTAACACTCTGCTCAACGAGACGGAGAAGGTCTGCGCCTATGCCGAGGGGAGCGAGATAACCCGCGGCGATATCGACGCGGTGTGCGTCAAAAGCCTTGACGCCAAGGTGTTCGACATGATAAGAGACCTCACGGCAGGCAGGTTCGACAGCGCGTTCACCAAGCTCTCGGTGCTCTTTGAGCAGCGGGAGGATGAATTCCAGATACTCGGCGCTCTTATAGCCTCATACTCCGACATTTACCGCGCAAAAGCGGCTGTCAAGGCGGGCGGCAGAGCCGAGGATGTGGCAAAATATTACAGCTATGCGGGCAGAGAATTCCGCCTCACCAACGCTGCGAGGAACGGCGCAAAGCTCTCGTTTGAGAGCGTGGGCGACTGCATTGAGATACTTGCGGCGGCGGATACGGCGATGAAGAGCACCGCTGCGGATAAGCGGCTCGTGCTCGAGCAGACTTTGGTGAAGCTGGCAAGAGCCGGCAGAGGATGACCGATGATAAAGATAAGACAGGCCGTGGTCGTCGAGGGGAAATACGACAAAATAAAGCTCTCGGGCATTATCGACGCTCCTATAATCCAAACCGACGGCTTCGGAATATTCAAAGATAAGGAACTGCAAAAAATGATAAGGACCCTTGCCGAGAAGCAGGGGATAATCGTGCTCACCGACAGCGACTCGGCGGGCTTTAAGATACGTTCGTTCATAGGCTCCACCGTCGATAACGGCAAGATAATCAACGCCTATATACCCGATATTTTCGGCAAGGAGCGGCGCAAGACCGAGCCGTCCAAGGAGGGCAAACTCGGCGTTGAGGGCGTGTCGGAGCAGGTGATAATGCAGGCTTTGGCGAACGCCGGGGTGCTGTGCGAGCGCACCGAGGAGCCGGAGAGACCGATAACGAAGCTCGACCTGTATGAATTGGGCTTTACCGGCGGCGAAAACAGCTCCGAGAAGCGGGCTGCGCTGCTGAAATATTATGATTTACCGTCAAGATTGACCGCGAATTCGCTCGTCAAGGTGCTCAACTGCATCACGAGCTATGATGAATTCGTGGGGAAAGTCAAAGGGGGAGAAATATGCTGAGAATAGGTCACGGCTACGACGTTCACCGCCTCGTCGAGGGCAGGAAGCTGATAATAGGCGGCGTTGAGATTCCGTATGAAAAAGGTCTGCTCGGTCACTCCGACGCGGATGTGCTGCTCCATGCCGTGAGCGACGCCCTGCTCGGCTCCGCCGCGCTCGGCGATATCGGCTGCCTTTTCCCCGACAATGACGCAAAATACGAGGGTGTGGACAGTCTCAAGCTGCTCGCCGAGGTCGTTAAGGTGCTTGCGGATAAAGGCTTCTCGATAGTGAATATCGACTGCACCGTTATCGCTCAGAGGCCGAAAATGCGCCCGTATATAGACGGAATGCGTCGCAATATTGCCGCCGCCTGCGGGATCAGCGACGAATTTGTCAGCGTGAAAGCCACCACCGAGGAGGGCATGGGCTTCACCGGGGCGGGTGAGGGCATAGCCGCCCATGCGGTCTGCCTGACAGAAAATTAATTTTTTGTTAAAACTGCAAATATGATTTGCAACATCGCCGCCTTTGTGATATTATGTAATCGTAGTTTACATCTAATCGCCGATCGACCGCCGTCATGCTTCCGCACGGCGAATTATCGGACACAGCATTGTGTATGAAAGGGTTTGTCAGGCCATGACATCTTTTGAAAATATAACAGATTTCTTCTCAAAGATACCGTCGCTGCATTTCGGCTTCACCGATCTGCTCGATATCCTGCTCGTCACCTTTGTGCTCTATAACGGCATAAAGCTCATCAGGGAGACAAGAGCGTTCCAGCTTGTCAAGGGCCTTGTGCTGCTCGGCATAGCCTACCTTGTGGTCTATCAGCTCGAGATGCAGGCGAGCACCTATATGTTCCGCATAGTATTCCAAAATATTTTTATCGTGCTCATAATCCTTTTCCAGCAGGAAATAAGGCAGATAATAGAGCGGCTGGGCAAGAGCAAATTCTCGAGTCTCGGCCTTATCCTCAAGGGCGGGCAAAACGATGTTTTTGAGACCGTCAGAGACTCGATAATCGAGATAGCCAAGGCGGTTCAGCGCATGAGCGACAGCAAGACAGGCTCGCTCATCGTCATGGAGAAGGAGATGCTCCTCGGCGACGTTATCAAGACGGGTACCCCCGTTGACGCCCATGTTTCGCATGAGCTTATCGGCAACATATTCTTCCCGAAATCCCCGCTGCACGACGGCGCCGCCGTTGTCAGGAACGGCAGATTGCTCTGCGCCGGCTGCGTGCTCCCGCTGACCAAGAGCGACGAGATATCGAGCGACCTCGGCACCCGCCACAGAGCCGCCATAGGCATGAGCGAGCAGAGCGACGCCATGATAGTCGTCACCTCCGAGGAGACGGGCACCATCTCGGTCGCTTTCAAGGGTGAGCTGACCCGCAATTTGACCGAGGCGAAGCTGCGCGAGATGCTGATAGATTATCTCATCGACAGCCCCGACAACAGATTCACCACAGGTGACGGCACTTTCAGTAAAATTGTAAAGGGCATGAAGAAATGGAAAAGAAAGAAAAACTGAAGATAAGCGATCTCTTCTATGACAACAGATTTTTGCTGGTGTTTTCGCTGCTCGCCGCCGTTGTGATATGGCTTGTGGTGGCGGTGGTGCTGGCGCCCGAGAAGACCGTGACGGTCAAAAACGTCCCGGTCACGATAGATTACGCCAAGATAGAGCAGAGCTTCGGACTGAAGCCCTTCGGCGAGACGCAGTTCACCGTCGACATAACAATAACCGGCAAGAGGTATATCGTCGAATCCGATAAGATAGCGGACGACCTTGTCGTTACCGCCAACACCGGCTACGTCAACTCCGTCGGCACATATACCCTGCATATCGACGTTTCGAGCAATGAGGCGAGGCCGCTTTACGATATCGACTCTTACTCGCTCAGCGAGATAGACGTTTATTTCGATTATCCAAAGGAGAAAGAATTCGTCATCGAGCCTCAGATCGAGTTCAGCGACCGCATTGCGCCCGACGGCTACTATGTGGGCGATTATATCTTCCCGGAGTCAAACACCGTCAAAGTGACAGGCCCCGAGACCCAGGTCAACAAGATCGAGAAGGTCGTCGCAAGGGCGCAGGCGTCGGGTATGCTCCGTCAGAGCATCACCGTGGACGCAAATCTTGCCGCCCTCACTAAGGACGGCGAGACCCCGAAGTATATCACTTACAACAGGCAGAGCGAGGTGGTGCAGGTCACCGTGCCCGTCTATAAGATAGCCACTCTGCCCGTGGAATGCAGCTTCAGCGGCAAGCCGTCGGACTATGTGGATAATGTTCCGTTCGACGTCACCATAAGCCCCTCAAGCGCCGAATTCGCAGTGCCGGAGGCAAAGCTCTCGGACATGAAATCCTTTGAGATAGCTTCGATCGACTTCACTAAGCTCACAGAGGGCACGAATACCTTCACCGTTGCCGCTTCCGAAGTGACGGGCGGCATAGTGATAGACAAGGCTCTTGAATTCACCGTCACCGTCGAGGTCAGCGGCATGAAAACTCTTTCTGTCGCCGCGCCCAAGACCGTGAGCTTCATAAACGCTCCCGAGGGGGCGAAGGTCGAGCTTGTCAGCCTCAATTTCAGCGACGTTACCGTGGTCGGCCCGCAGGCGTCTCTTGACGCACTCGGCTCCGCGCCGCTTGCAATGAGCGCCGATCTCAGCGCGGTCAAGGAGAAGTCCGATGTGGTCTCGGTGCCCGTGACATTCACCGATAACGACTGCTGGGCATACGGCGAATACACCGCAATAGTCAAAATTTCATAACTGCAAAACCGAATTAATGACGACCGAAGAGGGGAATATCTCCTTTTCGGTCGTTTTTCACTATAAAATATATAAATAAATTATTAATTTTTATAATTTATCGCGCGTTAAGTGTTGATTTAAATAAAGGGCTTGTGATATAATATCTTGAAAATATACCGAAAGTTTCTTTGAAAGGGGGATCGGCATGAAAAAAGCAATGACTGCGCTGACTGTTTTTATTGCGGCGGCGTGCCTGCTGATGACCTCGTGCAGCGACGAGCGCTTGCTCCGCTCCGTGGACGATCTGATAGTGCCGCCCCTTTATTATGACGAATACGGCGGGCTTGTGGAGACTATTCAAAACGACCTCGGCAAGGATATCCGCCTTTGCATCCCCTACGAGGGCGACAACCGCTCTGCGATAATCTTCAACGATATCGACGGCGACGGCTCGGAGGAGGCGATAGTCTTTTACCGTACGGGCAAAAGCGAGAGCAACGCCAGAATGCATATCTACAGGGATACGAATCGCGGATGGGTGTCGGGCGGCGACTTCAGCGGCTACGGCAGCGAGGTCGGGAATGTTGCCATAGACGACATGGATCTCGACGGCTCCAAGGAGCTGCTGGTTCTTTGGAATATCCCGGGCATATCCACCGGCAATGTCGTGTCGGTCTACCGCTCGGAGCCGTCGGAACTGAGCTACAGCGAGATTGCCAATGAATTCTGCTCCCTTGCGAAGCTCGTGGATGTTGACGGCGATTCATACAACGAGCTGTTTTTCATCTGCTACAGCAACACCGACGGGGTGACGCACAGATTCGCCCGCGTGCTCAAGTTCTCGTCCGGCTCGGTCGTGCTCATGGGTGAAGCGAGGCTCGACGCCAACGTGAGCAGCTATCTGCCAGTCAAGACCGAGAAAGCCTCGGACAAAGCCCCGCTGCGTATTTATGTCGACGCTCTCAAGGGCAGCGACCGTATGATAACCGAGCTTGTCTATTGGGATTCCTCAAGGTCGGCGTTGGTAGCGCCGTTCTTCAACCCAAAGACGGAGTCGAATGACAAAACTCTCAGACATGAGCAGTTAAGATGCGCCGATATCAATAACGACGGCGTGATAGAGATCCCCGTGCAGCAGCAGCTCCTCGGCGAGAAACGTAAGGTGCAGGATCCGGATTATGAGAATGTTTTCCTTACCCGCTGGGTCAGCTACACCGACGGCTCGCTCAAGACCGCGGTTCAGGCGATAGTCAATGCCGACGACGGGTATATGGTCACTCTCAAGGATTACGAGACCGAGTATCTCGGTGCAAGATATTATCCCTCCACCTCCTGCCTCATCGTCTATGATGAGAAGAGCGAGGGCGATAACGAGCTGTTCTCGGTGCTGCGGGTCTCCGCCGAACGCTGGAGCAGCGGGCAGTTCTCCTCATATATCCAGGCCTTGAGGAATGATGACAGCGTAGTCTGCGCCTATATCACCCACAACGGCAATGACTCCGGCTTCAACGAGCGAAACATTAAAACGAGAATAGCGAAATTTCAACAGAACGGAGGATGAGTATGAAGAGAGTTTTGATAGCCGAGGATGAAGCGGCGATAAGAGAATTCGTGGTCATCAACCTGCGGCGCGGCGGCTACGAGGTGGTCGAGGCTCAGGACGGCGCCGAGGCGCTCGAGCAGTATGACGCCTGCGGCGGCGATATAGACATTGCCGTGCTTGACGTTATGATGCCGAATGTCGACGGTCTCGAGGTCTGCAAACGTCTCAGAGCTAAGAATAAAAATATCGGCATCATCATGCTCACCGCCAAAACGCAGGAGATGGATAAGATAACCGGGTTGATGATGGGAGCCGATGATTACGTCACGAAACCTTTCTCACCCTCTGAGCTTGTCGCAAGGGTCGACGCCATCTACAGGCGCGTTGCGATGAATTCCGGCGCGGCGGCAATGCCCGACGACGTCATTGAGCTCGGCGAGTTCCGCCTGAATCTCAGGAACAGGACGCTTACCAAAAACAATGTCTACATAGAGCTGACTCAGGTTGAATTTCAGCTTATGGAGTATTTCTTTACAAACCCCGGGGCGGCATTGAGCCGCACCGATATCCTCAACACCGTCTGGGGCGGCGATTACTACGGCGAGGAGAAGATAGTCGATGTCAATATCCGCCGCCTGCGTATGAAGCTGGAGGATACCCCGTCGGTGCCCAAGCACCTCATCACTATATGGGGCGTGGGCTATAAATGGGTCGTCTGACCCGACAAAATCAATGAAAGGAGAGCGCCGACGTGAAATTTGTGGGAATAACAAAACGATGGTTTCTGAGCGTTGCCTCAATAATCCTCGCTATTCTCATAACCGTTGCGCTTTCGATGTTCCTTTCGTTCAGAAGCTATTATTACGGCTTTGCCAATATGACGCTCGATTCCTACTCGGGCGATGAAATGACGACGGTGCTGAATCTCTATGCCGACTCGAATTCATCGAGCTTCGAGACCGCGGCAAGGGAATACGTCAGCAACTTTGCCGATAAGAATACCGTGGCCGTGTGGGCGGTGGACGCCTCGGGCAAGATCCTCTTATCGAGCAGCGGCTTCAGCATCGGCGACGATGTCGAAATGCCGGATTTCACCGCCGCAATGCAGAGCAACGAGGGCACGGCGAAGTGGACGGGCAGGCTCCCGTCGGGTGAGAAGATAATGGCGGCTTCCTACATCATTCGCTACTCAAACGGTGAAATTGCCGGAGCGGTCAGATTCATGGTCTCGCTCAGGGTGATCGACGAGCAGCTTGCTGTGATGGCGATGATAATCGTCGCTGCCGCGCTGCTGATGTTTGCGGTCGTGATGGTGTCGAGCATTGTTTTCATTCGCTCGATAGTCAACCCCGTCAAGAGCGTCGGAGAGACCGCCAAGCGCATTGCCGACGGCGACCTTGCGGCAAGGATAGACCATTACCCGTATAATGACGAGATTGGCGAGCTTTGCAACACCATAAACGACATGGCGGCGAAGCTCTCGACCGCCGACAGGATGAAGAACGACTTCATCTCCACCATTTCCCACGAGCTGCGTACCCCGCTCACAGCCATCAAGGGCTGGGGCGAGACGTTGTTACAGATAGGCGATACCGACCCCGCAATGACCGAGAGAGGCATGGGAGTTATCATCAGCGAGGCCACCCGCCTCAACGATATGGTCGAGGAGCTGCTTGATTTCTCACGCATGAGCAGCGGCAGGATGAAGCTCGTCACCGAGAAGATGGACGCCCTTGCCGAGCTTGACGAGGTCGTGTTTACATTCAAGGAGCGCGCTATCAAAGAGGGCATCGAGATAGTCTACAATGTCCCGAGCCTGCCCGCTCCGATGACGGGCGACCCGTCGAGGATAAAGCAGGTGTTCTACAATATCCTCGATAATGCGCTGAAATATTCCGAGGAGGGCGGCAAGATAGTCGTGCTTGTCGAGATGCCGAACCCCGCCTCGCTCGTCATATCGTTCTGCGACTACGGCAGCGGCATCCCCGCCGAGGATCTGCCCCATGTCAAGGAGAAATTTTATAAGGCAAACACCACTGTCAGGGGCTCGGGCATAGGCCTTGCGGTCGCCGATGAGATAATCAGGCTTCACCGCGGCACGCTCGATATCGACAGCGTTTACGGCGAGGGCACGACGGTGAGGATAACCCTCCCCATCGACCCGAGCGAATATGAAACACCCGAAAGGGAAGGAGATAATAAGCCAAATGAGCAAGAAGCAAAAAACTGAGTATGTCGCCGTGGGCGGTCAGGCGCTCATGGAGGGCATTATGATGAGAGGCCCGAAGGGCACGGCTATGTCGCTGCGCCTGCCGGACGGTTCTATAGAGACGCAGATGAAGGATTTCGTCTCGCTGCGCAGGAAGCATAAAATACTGAATATCCCGATAATCAGGGGCGTTATCGCCTTTGTCGAGTCGATGGTATTCGGCTACAAGCTCCTCATGGAGTCGGCGGAGAAGACTTCGCTCGACACCGAGGAGGAGGCGGAGTCAAAGTTCGACAAGTGGATAAGCGACCACTTCGGCCCCAAGATGATGACCGTTATCGGAGTTATCTCGGCGGTGCTGGGCTTTGCCCTTGCGTTCCTGCTCTTTATGTGGCTGCCGAGCTTCCTTTTTGACCTTGTCAACGAGAAGCTGGCGCACGGCTCGATGATGATGTGGCGCACGATATTCGAGGGCGTGCTCAGGATCATCATTTTCGTCACCTATATGGCGCTCACCGCGAGGATGAAAGAGATCCACCGCACCTATATGTATCACGGCGCCGAGCATAAAACAATCTTCTGCTTTGAGCACGGCAAGGAGCTGACCGTTGCGAATATCCGTGAGGAGAAGCGCTTCCACCCCCGCTGCGGTACCAGCTTCATCTTTGTCACGATAATCATCAGCATTCTTGTTTCCTCGATAGTTGCGGCTCTGTTCCCGAAGCTCACCGAGACGAGAATGGTTTGGATAGCCGTCAAGCTGCTGATAATGCCGCTCATCATGGGCATCGGCTTTGAGTTCATCCAGCTTGCGGGCAAATATCCCAATAAATTTACCCGCGCCCTTTCCGCACCCGGCCTGCTCATGCAGCATATAACGACTGCCGAGCCCGACGACGCGATAATCGAGGTCGCCATTGAAGCCATGAAGGCGGCTCTGACCGGCAAGGTGCCCGAGAAGGAGCAGCCAGCTGAGGGCGGCGAAGCGGAGAGCGACGAATGACCGTCCGACAGCTTCTGAAAAAAGGAGCTTCCGTCATGGAAACGGGCGGGGTCGAGAATTCGGATTCCGAAGCGCTTTGGCTGCTTGAAGCCGTTCTCGGTTGCAGGCATGAGGATATCCTGCTCGGTGGCTCGGAGGCGGTCAGCCCCGATAAGGAGCATGAATTCCTTGCGAAAGCCGACGAAAGGGCAGGCGGCAGACCGCTGCAATACATCATCGGCTCGTGGGATTTCAGAGGAAATGAATTCCTCGTCGGCGAGGGAGTGCTTATCCCGAGGCCGGAGACGGAGCTGCTCGTCGATTTCGCCGAATCCCGCATAAAGCGCGGCGAGAAGAAGGTAGTGATCGACCTTTGCGCCGGCAGCGGCTGCGTAGGACTGAGCGTTGCGAAGCTCTTCCCCGATTGCAGGGTATATCTTATCGAGAAGAGCGAGGCGGCGTTCGCCTACCTCACCAAGAACAAACAAAAACTCGGCTGCAACAATGCCGAGCTTATCTGCGGAGATATTTTCGGCGGCTTTGACGCCTTCGATATCCCGCAGGCAGATATGATTCTCTCAAATCCCCCATATATCGAGAGCGCCGATATCCCCGCGCTTCAGCGCGAAGTGCTCAGAGAGCCTGCTATGGCTCTTGACGGCGGCAGCGACGGCATGGATTTTTACCGCGCCATTGCCGAGAGCTGGCTGCCGCACAGCAAGGCCGCCGCAGTCGAATGCGGCGAGGGTCAGGCGAGCGGGATAACGGAGCTTTTCTCCGAGTGCTTTGCCGAGGTCGGCACTATCACGGATTTCGGCGGCGTTCAGAGGGCGGTCATCGGGGAGGAAAGGAAATAACATGATTTTTGATATTATCCGAAACGGCTTCAGCCTTGAAGTGCTCGTTTCACTCATGGCGAGAGTTTTCGTTATCTTTTGCGTCATGCCGATACACGAATTCGCCCACGCCTTTGTCGCCTATAAGCTCGGCGACGACACGGCACGCCTCAGCGGCAGACTTACGCTCAATCCTCTTGCGCATGTCGACCTTATCGGTGCGCTGATGATATTCCTTGTCGGCTTCGGCTACGCAAAGCCCGTGCCCGTGAATCCGAGGAACTTCAAAAACCCCAAGGGCGGTATGGCTGCCACGGCGCTTGCAGGCCCGATATCAAACCTGATAATGGCTTTTATCTTCCTGCTGCCCTACTGCGCCGTCGGGTCGCTCTACGACGGCAACAGCGAGCTTGTCTTTGCTATAGCGGCGTTCTTCTTCTATGCGGCGTCGGTCAATATCGGCCTTGCGGTCTTTAACCTCATCCCGATCCCTCCGCTCGACGGCTCCCGCATACTCAACCTCATAATCCCGTCAAAATATTACTTCAAGATAATGAAGTATGAGCGCTATATAATCCTCGGCGTTTTTGCCCTGCTCTTCTTCGGAGTGCTGGACGCGCCGCTCTCGGCGATAACGAGTGCATTAACAAAGCTCTTTATCAATTTAGCAAATTTACCGTTCAGTCTTATAAAATAACCCGGAGGTCTGGATTTGGAAAAAATACAGTATAAGCTCGAGGTCTTTGAGGGGCCTATGGATCTCCTGCTCCAGCTTATCAGTAAAAAGAAGCTGAGCATCAACGACGTGCCGATAATGGAGATAATCGAGCAGTATCTCGACTATGTCCGTCAAATGCAGCAGGAGGATCTGGAGGTCTCCAGTGAATTCCTTGAGATGGCGGCGAGGCTGCTGTATATCAAGACGGTTTCGCTCCTGCCCGTCCATGAGGAGGCGGAGAAGCTCGTTGAGGAGCTTCGAGGCGAGCTGACCGAGTATCAGGATTGCAAGCGAGTCGCGAATCAGCTCCGCGAGCAAAGCTCGGGTTTCGATTATTACTCAAGGCCGCCCGAGGAATTCGAGGTGGATATGACTTACACCCGCATTCACGAGCCGTTTGAGATATTCAAGGCGTATATAGCCGCCGTCGGCAAGGGCAAGCGCAGGCTGCCCCCGCCTATCGACGCTTTCAGGGGCATAGTCGCCCGCAAGATAGTCTCCGTCGCTTCAAGAGTCAGCTATATCATCGAGAGATTCAAGGGCGGCAACAGGCAGAAGTTTTCTTCATTTTTTGAAGGGTCGGAGTCCCGCTCCGAGATGGTCGCAACCTTCCTCGCCCTGCTTGCAATGGTCAAGGCAAAGAGAATAAGCGTTGACGGTCAGGGCGGCGACAGCGACGTTACGCTTCTCAAGGACAGAGGGGAGAGAATAGAAATTGACGAATGAACAGCTTCGTGCGGCGTGTGAAGCTATCGTGTTTTCCTCGGGCGAGCCGATAGAGGCTTCGAGGATAGCTCAGGCGCTCGAGGTCGATATCGACAGCGTCACCGGCGCACTTTGGGAGCTTCAGCGAATACTTGACGAGCGCAAGAGCGGCGTGTGCCTGCTCCGCCTCGGCAGCAAGTATCAGCTCTGCTCCCGCATAGAATACGCTCAGCAGGTGAGGAGCGTGCTCGATATCAAGAAGAATGCCCCGCTCTCGGCGGCGGCGCTCGAGGTGCTGGCGGTCGTGGCTTATAATCAGCCCGTCACCAAGGCCTATGTCGAGCAGATACGCGGGGTCGATTGCTCCGGCGTTATCTCCACGCTCTGTCAAAAGGGTCTGCTTGAGGAGAAGGGAAGGCTTGAGCTTCCCGGTCGGCCTCTGCTCTACGGCACGACGCCCGACTTCCTGCGGTGCTTCTGCCTCTCGTCTCTCGCCGACTTGCCCGAGCTGCCCGACAAGCCCGAGGTAACGGATATGAACGACGACGAGATAAATAATGAGCAGGGCGAGCAGATACGCAGCTTCTTCCAGTCGGAATAACGGATAAAGGAGGAGAAAGAGTGACGGCATTATACATAATTCTCGGCATCATAGCGTTCATCATCCTGCTGCTGAGCATCAAGGTGATGATAACGGTTCACTACGATGAGGAGCTGACCGTTTCGCTCAGCTGGCTTTTCCTTAAATTCGATCTCCTGCCGATGAAAGAGAAGCATCCCAAAAAGGAGAAAAAGAAAAAGGAAAAAGAGCCGAAGAAAACGGATGAAAAGATCCCCGAGCCTAAGAAAAAGAAGGACAATATGTTCGTCCGATTCTATCATAATCAGGGCGTTTCGGGCGTGGTGCAGCTCTTAAAGGACGCTGCGGCGGCGCTCGGCGGGATGTTCAGGCGCATCGGCAGAGCCTTCCTCTTTGAGGAGCTTTACGTTTCGCTCACCGTAGGCTCGGGCGATGCGGCGGATACCGCTGTGAAATACGGTAAGGTCTGCGCCGCAGCCTTCCCGTCAATGGGCTTCATCGTCAGCAACATGAGGGTGAAGAAATACAATATCGAGGTCACCCCGGATTTTGTCGGGGGCAGCAACTCGGCTCGGATGCACGTTAAGACGGCGGTGATACCGCTCAGGCTCATAAACGCAGTCATAGTCGTGGCATTCCAGCTTCTGTTTAAGGTCGTTTTCAAACTGCTTAAGCACGGCAAGGCAAAGACTGCCGACGTTGAAAAGCAGAAAAATTCAAATAATACATAATCAAGAAAGGCGGAAAACAAAATGAAAGAACAGTCAGCATCAGGAATCCTCGGCACTTCGATCGAGAAGATAAAGGATCTCGTGGACGTCAGCACCATCATCGGCGACCCCATCAAGATCAGTGAGACTCTCCAGATAATCCCCGTTTCCAAGGTCACCTACGGCTTTGCTTCGGGCGGCACCGATTTCCCCTCGAAGTCCAACGCTGAGCTTTTCGGCGGCGGCGGCGGAGCAGGCATAACCATCAGCCCCGTAGCTTTCCTCGTTGTCAATAACGGCAGCGTCAGCGTCAAGTATATCGACGCGGCAGAGGGCTCGGTCGAGAGAGTTATAGGCATGGTGCCCGACCTTGTTGACAAGGCATCGGACGTTATAGCAACCTTCAAGAATAAGGGTAAAGACCCCGTTGACGCCGCTATCGACAGCTATGTTAACGGCGAGGACAAGGCAGCCGAATAATAAAAACCGCTCCCGCCCGCATATATTGCAATAAATGCGATATATGGGGTTGAGATGTGTGAAAAAAGTGATTGCTTTGCTTTCGTCCTTTGCTATGCTTGTGTGCGCTTTCGGCGTTGACGCGTCGGCGCTCGGGGTATCCGCCCGCAGCGCTGTGCTCATGTGCGCCAATAACGGCGAAGTGCTGTATTCCAAAAACAGCGGCGAGCGTATGCCAATGGCGAGCACCACCAAGATAATGACTTCGCTGCTTGCCATTGAGGCGGCCGTCCCCGATATGGAGATAAAGGTCACTCACGACATGGTCGCCGTCGAGGGCACCTCGATGGGGCTTCGGGAGGGCGACAGCGTGTCTATGCGCGAGCTTGTCTACGGAATGCTGCTGCAATCGGGCAACGACGCGGCGAATACCGTCGCCGTGGTGCTCGGCGGCAGCAACGAGGGCTTCGCCCGCATGATGAATGAGCGCGCCCGCGAGATAGGCATGAATGACACAAATTTCGTGACCGCCTCAGGGCTTGACAGCGGCGAGCATTACTCCACCGCCTACGATATGGCGCTGCTCGCCTGCGAAAGCATAAGCAACCCGGAATTCGCCGCCGTGTGCTCAAGCAAGACGGCGAGGCTGACCTACGGCAATCCGCCGTATGCCCGCACGCTGCGAAATCACAACCGATTGCTCTGGAGCGACGACAGCGTTATTGGTATCAAGACCGGCTTCACCAAAAAAAGCGGCCGCTGCCTTGTCAGCGCCGCCGAGAGGGACGGCGTGGTGCTTGTCGCCGTGACGCTCAACGCTCCCGACGATTGGAACGACCACCTTGCTATGCTCGAATACGGCTTTGCAAGGTGCAAGACCGCTCCGCTCGAATTCCCGCAAAGCAATTTGAGCGTTAAGGTCTGCGGCGGCGTGAGGAGCAACGTGGCGGTGAGGGCGGTAGGCAAGGCATACTGCTTTGAGGGCGAGAAATGCAGCCTTGAGCTGCTGCTGCGCCCGTTTGAATACGCCCCGGTCAGCGAGGGCGAGGTGCTGGGCACGGCGGTGTTCCGCTGCGGTGATCGCAAGGTCGCCGAGCTGCCGCTTGCGGCGGCGGAGAGCGTTGCCGCGGCCGAGCCGGGCGGTGAGAAGCCCGACAGCGGCGGAGTGTTCAGCCGAATAATTAAGAAGATCAAAGATTTTTTCCATCGTTCAGAGGTGAACTAATTGCCCGATAATAAAATAAGGCTTCAGAAGTTTCTCTCCGAGGCGGGCGTCGCTTCAAGGCGCAAGGCCGAGGATATGATAAGGGCGGGCGCCGTCAAGGTGAACGGCAGAACCGCCGAGATAGGGGACAGCGTTGACCCCAAAAAAGATACCGTGACCGTCAAAGGTAAGCGTGTAAGGAAAGAGAGCAGCCTGCGATATATCCTGCTCAATAAGCCGAGAGGATATGTCACCACCACCGACGACGAGCTGGGCAGAAAATGCGTCACGCAGCTTGTCGCCGACGTCAAGGAACGTGTCTACCCCGTCGGCAGGCTCGACAGAGTCTCCGAGGGCGCGCTGCTGATGACGAATGACGGCGAATTCGCAAATCTTATGATGCATCCGTCCCACCATGTCTCCAAGACCTACCGCGTCACTGTCCGCCCGGGCATCACGGCGCAGCAGGTGGAGACTCTTGAGTGCGGCGTGGAGCTGGACGGCAGGCTTACTGCGCCCGCCGAGGTCCATGTCATATCAAAGGAGGAGGGCAGAGCGGTGCTCGAGATAATCCTCCGCGAGGGCCGCAACCGTCAGATACGCCGTATGTGTGAGGTTCTCGACCTTGAGGTCGCAAGGCTCAAGCGCACGGCGGTCGGCCCGATAAAGCTCGGTATGCTCCAGCCGGGGCAGTGGCGTGATCTGACGCCCGCCGAGGTGCAGACTCTCATCAAAATCGGAGGCGGCGCAAAATGATCAGCTTCCTGCCTCAGGAGAAGGACGGCTCCGTCGTATTCACCGCCTTTGACGGCGATGAAGCGCTCGGCAGCTGCGAATTCACGCTCAGCGGCTATAATATGACCTTTACCCGTATGGACTGCAGCGACGATATCATCACCGAGGGGCTTGCCCGCTCGGCAATGGGCTGCGCCGCAAACAGAGGCGGCTATATCGCAAAGATAAGCAGCAGTCTGTCCTCCCCAGCGTTTGAGCGCCTCGGCTTTGCCGGCGGCGATATCCTCAGCGTCGAGATACCGCAGGCGCTGACCTCCGGCTGCACCTGCCATCAAAAGAAAACGGAGATGTAAAAAATGATAAAGAGTATGACGGGCTACGGCAGAGCGCAGATGCCCGTTGACGGGATGAATATCACCGTCGAGATAAAAAGCGTTAACCACAGATATTTTGAATTCACCTCAAGGCTGCCGAGAAATTACGGCTTCCTTGACGAGAAGCTGAAGAATTTCTTCATGGGCAAGCTCGCAAGGGGCAAGATGGAGTGCTATGTGGCTATCGAGGCGCTTGAGGAGCCTGACACCGTCGTGTCGGTCAATCATCCGCTCGTCAAGAGCTACCTTGCCGCCTATAAAGAGCTTGCGGATACCTACGGCATTGAGAACGATATAAAGGTCTCCGATATTGCGAGAGTCAGCGACGTGTTTTCGCTCCGCAAAGAGGCTGCCGATGAGGATAGGATTTGGGCTGCCGTTTCGGTTGTCGCTCAGGCTGCCCTTGACGGCTTCGTCGCCATGAGGGAGCGTGAGGGCGAGCGCCTGCGCGCAGATGTGCTCTCAAGGCTCGATATCATCCTCGACAATGTCGCTTTCATCGAGGAGCGTTCGCCCGAGACGGTCAGAGAATATAATGAAAAGCTCCTTGCCCGTCTGCGTGAATTGCTTGCCGACACCCATATCGACGAGCAGCGCATCCTCACCGAGGCGGCGATATTCGCCGATAAGATAGCCGTCGCCGAGGAAACGGTCAGGCTCCGCAGCCACGTCTCGCAGTTCCGCTCGTTCCTTGACTCCGATGAGGCGGTCGGCAAGAAGATGGACTTCCTCGTTCAGGAGCTTAACCGCGAGGCAAACACCATAGGCTCAAAGGCTCAGGATGTTGAGATCGCCCGCAGGGTCGTCGCCGTCAAGGCGGAGATAGAGAAGATCCGCGAGCAGATACAGAATATAGAATAACGGAGGAATTACTATGAAGCTGATAAATATAGGCTTCGGCAATATGGTCAACGCCTCCCGAATGGTTGCGATAGTCAGCCCCGAATCCGCCCCGATAAAGCGAATCATCCAGGAGTGCAAGGAGAAGGGTACCCTGATCGACGCCACCCACGGCAGACGCACGAGAGCTGTCATAATCACCGACAGCGACCATGTGATCCTGACTTATCTTCAGAGCGAGACCGTCGCCAACAGGCTCAACGATGATTCGGACGATCTTGAGGATGAGGAGGATGAGGAATGAGCGACAGAGGAGTTTTGATAATTCTCTCAGGTCCCTCAGGCTCCGGCAAAGATACCGTGCTCAATAAGCTCGTTGACGGGCGCGACGACGTGCGCGTCTCCGTCTCGATGACCACACGCGCGATGCGCGACGGTGAGATCGACGGCAAGCATTACTATTTTGTCAACCGCGAATACTTCGAGAAGAAGATAGCCGAGGGCAAAATGCTTGAATACGCCGAATACGCGCATAATTATTACGGCACTCCGCGCGAGCCGGTCGAGGAGATGCTGCGTGCAGGCAAGTCCGTTATCCTCAAGATAGAGGTGCAGGGTGCTGAGAAGATACGCAAGATCTTCCCCGACGTCACCAGCATTTTCCTGCTCCCGCCGTCAATGCGGGTGCTTGAGGAGCGGCTCAGAGGCAGGGGCAGCGAGGATGAGGAAACGCTTCATCACCGCCTTGTCATTGCCCGTGAGGAGCTGCGGCGAGTCTATGACTACGACTATGTGGTCATCAACGACACCGTCGAGAGCGCCGTCAAAGGTATTGAAACCGTTATTGAAGCGGAAAGTAAAAAAACCGCAAGGAATAAAAATCTTATAAGTGAGGTAATAGACAATGTTTAATCCCGATCTTCAGGGCGTGCTCAAAAATCATCTCAGCCGCTATTCACTCGTCGTGGCTACCGCAAAAAGAGCCCGTGAGATAGCCGACGAAGCGGAGGAGAATAAGGAGATAATCACCGAGAAGCCCGTGAGCATGGCTCTCGAGCAGATACTCGACGGCGAATACACCATAGTCGAGCCTGAGGAGATCAGATACATCTGATCGTGTCCGAATCAAAGCAAAGGGGATGAAAGGTCAAATGAAATATGCAAAGGTCGCCGTGGAATCAGCGGCGTTCACCTTCGATAAAGCATTTGATTATATCGTTCCCCCGGAGCTTGAGGCGGCTGCGCTCCCGGGCTGCCGAGTGACCGTCCCTTTCGGCAACGGCAACAGGCAGCGCATAGGCATAATTTTTGAATTGTGCGATTCTACCGAGAGCAAACGCCCCAAAAAAATCATTTCCGTGCTCGATTCCGAGCCTCTGCTCGACGGCGAAATGCTTTCGCTTGCCGAGTGGATAAAGGACAGGACCTTCTGCACCCTCTATGAGGCTGCGAAGGCCATGCTCCCGACCGGCATCAATCACCGCATGGTCAGCTCATACGCCCCGTCGGCGAATGCGGACGCGGGCAGGCTCGACGGGCTTGACTCCCGCGAGCTGGAGTTTCTCGAATATATCCGCAAGCGCGGTACCTTCGTCAAGGCGGAGAACGCCTTTAAGGCGCTCGGTATGAAGCGCGACGATTCCGTGCCCGAGGCGCTCGTCAAGCGAGGGCTGCTCATCACGGGCAGGGACGCCGTGCGTAACCTCGGCGACCTTAGCGTGCGTATGATGCGCCTTGTGCCCGAGGCCTCCGAGATGAAACTGACCAAGAAGCAGCGTGAGATGGCGGATGTGCTTGAGGATGTCGGCACTGCCAGTGTCAAGGAGCTTTGCTACTTCACGGGGCTGACCCCCGCCGTGGCGAATGCCCTTGTCCGCAACGGAGCGGCCGAATTCTATGACCGTGAGGTCATAACCTTGCCGGATTTCGCTTCCGCCGAGCCGCACCGTGATGTAATTGCCCTGACCGACGAGCAGCAGGCGGCGCACGATAAGCTGCTGTCGCTCGCAAATTCGGGCAAAGCTTCGGTCTCGCTCCTCTACGGCGTGACCGGCAGCGGCAAGACCTCGGTCTATATGAGCGTTATCGACGAGGTGGTCGATTCGGGCAGGACCGTCATAGTCATGGTGCCCGAGATAGGCCTCACGCCGCAGACCCTTTCGCTCTTTTGCAGGCGCTACGGCGGCAGAGTGGCGGTGTTTCACAGCGCCCTTTCCGTCAGGGAACGCCTCGACGAGTGGAAGCGGGTCAAAAGCGGCAGAGCCGATATAGTTATCGGCACCCGCAGCGCTGTTTTCGCTCCGCTCGAGAATATCGGCCTGATAATCGTCGACGAGGAGCAGGAGCACACCTATAAATCCGAGCAGACCCCCAGATATGACGCGATAGACGTTGCGAAGTACAGGGCGGCATATAATAAATGCCTGCTGCTGCTTGCCTCCGCAACCCCGAGTGTCGAGAGCTACGCCGCCGCAAAGAGCGGCAAATACGAGCTATGCACTCTTACTAAGCGCTACGGCAGCGCAGTGCTGCCCGAGGTCGTTACGGTCGATATGCGTTCCGCCGAGAAAGCTCCCGGCAGCCGCGCGATAAGCCGTGTGCTCTATGAAGCGCTGGAGGAGAATTTAAAAGAGGGCAGGCAGTCAATACTGCTCATCAACCGCAGAGGCTTCCACACCTTTGCGGCCTGCAATCACTGCGGCGCAGTCGTGAGCTGCCCGTATTGCAGCATTTCAATGACCTACCATTCGGCGAATAACCGCCTGATGTGCCATTACTGCGGTCACTCCGTGCCGTTCTCAAGCGTTTGCCCCGAGTGCGGCGAGGATGCGGTCAGGTATTCCGGCTTCGGCACCCAAAAGATCGAGAGCGAGCTTGCCGCTCTGCTCCCGCAGGCGAGGGTGGTCAGGATGGATACCGACTCCACCGCGGGCAAGAATTCGCACGAAAAGCTGCTCGACAGCTTCGCAAACGGCGAATACGACATAATGATAGGCACTCAGATGGTCGCAAAGGGGCTGAATTTCCCCAATGTCACGCTCGTTGGCGTGGTGTCGGTCGATCAGCAGCTCTATAACGACGATTTCCGCAGCCTTGAGAAGACCTTTTCACTGCTCACACAGGTCGTCGGCCGTTCGGGCCGCGGGGAGCTGAAAGGCAAGGCGATAATCCAGACGCTTACACCCGAGAATGAGGTCATACGACTTGCCGCAAGGCAGGATTACGACGCATTCTTTGACACCGAGATACGCCTGAGAAGGGCGCTCGTATATCCGCCGTACTGCGACCTTTGCGTGGTCGGCTTCGCCGGCACGGATGAGACGGTGGTCAAAACGGCGGCGAGGAATGCGCTTGAACTGCTCAAAAGACATCTTGCGGGCGAATTTAAGGGCGAGAAAGCGATAATCCTCGGCCCGATGCCTGCGAGAGTTGCCAAAGTCAGCGGCAAATTCAGATACAGGCTCATAATTAAGTGCCGCAATACCGGCGGCATGAGACGGCTGATATCGCGGCTACTCATTGAGACGGGTGAGGATTCAAGATTCTCCAAAGTCACCGCTTATGCGGATATAAACCCCGATTCAACGGTATAATTTTCATATAAATTACGATATTTTGTTTAAAAAACTTAATTTTTCAGGGTTAACATATAATAAAACATTAGTATATCCGTTCGGATATACTCAAAGGCGGATGTAATATGGCAATCAGAAATATAGTCAAGGTCGGCGACCCGATACTTGCTAAAACTTCACGCAAAGTTGAAAAATTTGACGACCGCTTGGCGCAGCTTCTCGACGATATGAGGGAGACCATGTATCAGGCGAACGGAGTCGGGCTTGCTGCCGTGCAGGTGGGCATCTTAAGGCGCGCCATAGTCATTGACTGCGGCGACGGATATATCGAGCTGGTGAATCCCGAGATCATCAGCAGCGAGGGTGAGCAGTTTGAAGAGGAAGGCTGCCTCTCGCTCCCGGGTCAGGTCGGCGTTACCTGCCGCCCGATGACGGTCAGAGTCAAGGCACAGGACAGAAACGGCAAATGGTGCATTTATAAGGGCGAGGCCCTCAAGGCGCGCTGCTTCTGCCACGAGATAGACCACCTTGACGGTATCCTCTTCACCCAGAGAGTTTTCAATAAGGAGAATGTCTGATGAGAACGGTATTTATGGGCACCCCCGATTTTGCGGTGCCCTGCCTTCAGCGGCTTTTTGACTGCGGCTGCGAGGTCTGCGGAGTATTCACTCAGCCCGATAAGCCCAAGGGCAGGCACGGCGTGCTCACCGCCCCGCCCGTCAAGGAGCTTGCGCTCAAAATGGGCGTTCCCGTTTTTCAGCCGACCAAGATGAGGGACGGCACGGCGCTCGAAATGCTTAAAAGCGTTCAGCCCGAGCTTGTTATCGTCGTCGCCTACGGCAAGATACTGCCGAAAGAGATCCTCGATTATCCCAAGTACGGCTGCATTAATATCCATGCCTCACTGCTGCCGAAGCTCAGGGGCGCGGCGCCCATTCAGTGGTCGGTCATAAACGGCTGCAAGGTGACGGGCGTTACCTCGATGCAGATGGATGAGGGGCTTGACACGGGCGATATGCTCATCAGCCGTGAGATTGAGATCGGCGAGAATGAGACCGCCGGCGAGCTGCACGACAGGCTCTCCGCCCTCGGAGCGGATGTGCTTGAGGAGACTCTGGAAGCCCTCAAAAAAGGCGAGCTGAAGCCCGTCAAGCAGAATGACGCAGAATTTACCTACGCTCCCATGCTTTCCAAGGAGCTGTCTCCCGTTGATTGGAGTCTCAGCGCCCGGGAAGTGCATAATAAGATAAGAGGTCTTTCTCCGTGGCCGTCGGCGACGGCGAAGCTCGGCGGCAAGACCGTGAAGCTCCTTCGCAGCGTGCTCACCGAGGAGCGCGGCACAAAGCCCGGCGAGATAGTCAGGGCCGACAAGCGCCTGCTCGTTGCCTGCGGAGACCTGCGCTGCATTGAGATACTTCAATTGCAGGCGGAGAACAAAAAAGCGATGCCCGCCGCCGATTACCTGCGGGGCAATCATGTGGAAACGGGCAGTCTGTTTGAATAAAACGGAAAGGGATAGATATGCCGTATTTTTACTTTGATTATTACTATTTGATACTTGTCGTCCCGGCGCTGCTGCTTGCCATTTGGGCGCAGGCGCAGGTCAAGACGACCTACAGGAAGTATTCGCGTGTGCCGAATTCTAGAGGGATGACCGGCGCATACGCCGCACAGGCGGTGCTGAATTTCTACGGGATAACCGATGTTCGTATCGAGCGGGTCAGCGGCAATTTGACCGACCACTATGACCCGAGGTCAAAGGTCATTCGCCTGTCGGACGGCGTTTATAACAGCAGCACCGTTGCCGCGATAGGCATAGCCTGCCACGAGGCGGGTCACGCCGCCCAGCACGCCGAGAATTACGCCCCCATCAAGATAAGGAACGCCATAATCCCCGTGTGCAATATCGGCTCGACGATAGGCATACCGCTTGCGCTGATAGGCTGGATATTCAGTTTCTCCATTCTTATCTATGTCGGCTTGGGGCTTTATGCCGCAGTATTCATCTTTCAGGTGGCGACGCTGCCCGTTGAGTTCAACGCCAGCCGCAGAGCCATCAAGGTCATTGACGAAACGCAGCTCCTGCGTGACGATGAGATAGGCGGGGCAAAGAAAGTGCTCGCCGCCGCGGCAATGACCTACGTCGCCTCGATGATGGTGTCTCTCGCAAACCTTCTCCGCCTCCTGCTGCGTTTTAGCAACAGGCGAGACTGATCCCGAAAGGATATATATAATGAAAAGCGCACGGCAGCTTGCTTTTGAAGCACTTCTTAAAATAAATAAGGACGGCGCATACTCAAACCTCGTCGTTGATGCCGCTCTCAAAGAGAATCCTGACCTCGACGAGCGCGACAAGGCGTTTATGTGCAACCTCGTCTACGGCACTCTCGACAGAATGATACTCATTGACTATAACCTCGGGCTGTATCTCAATCAGCCCGTCAGGAAGCTAAAGCCCGAGCTGCACACAGTGCTCAGGCTCGGTACATATCAGCTCCTGTTTATGGATAAAGTGCCGTCAAGGGCGGCGGTGAATGAGAGCGTCAATCTCGCCAAGGTCAACAAATCCGCCTTTGCGGCGTCGCTTGTGAATGCGGTGCTCCGCAGGGTGGCGGATAACGGGCTGCGCCTGCCCGAGTGCTCGGAGGACGACCCCGAGTACCTTGCGATCAAATATTCCTGCCCAGAGTGGCTTATCTCACTCTGGACCGAGGCTTACGGGCGTGAGAACGCCGTTGCCCTCGCGGAGAAAGCGCTTGAAGCGCCGCCGGTTGTCATCAGAGCAAATACAACCAAGATAACCGCCGACGAGCTTATTTGGAGGCTCGCCGAGGAGGGCGTAGTCTCTCAGCGAAGCGAAGTTCTGCCCGATGCGCTTATAATCAGCAACACCGGCTCGGTCGACGAGCTTATAGCTTATAAAGATGGGCTTTTCCACGCCCAGGATATCGCTTCCCAGCTCTGCTGCGAGGCGCTCGACCCGCAAAAGGGCGAGACGGTCTTTGACCTCTGCTCCGCCCCCGGCGGCAAGGCGTTCACTATTGCGGAGAAAATGGGCGGCAGCGGCGCGGTCCGCGCCTTCGATATCTATCAGTCGAGGGTCGAGCTTATAAAACACGGCGCCGAAAGGCTCGGTCTCGGCAATGTCTATACATATCTTTCGGACGCTTCGATATTCAACGAGAATTACGGCCTTGCGGACAGAGTTCTGTGCGACGTGCCGTGCTCGGGTCTCGGCATTATCCGCCGCAAGCCCGAGATACGCTTCAAAAAATATTCCGATATCGACTCATTGCCTGAGCTGCAATATCGCATAATCTGCAATGCGGTCAGATATCTCAAGGACGGCGGCAGGCTCGTCTACTCGACCTGCACGCTCAACCCCAAAGAAAATTCCGGCGTGTGCGACAGATTCCTGTCCGAGCACCCCGAATTCTCGGCGGTCAGGGTATTCCCGGATATGCCGAGATACGGCGAGGGCGATAAATATCTTACCCTCATGCCGCATATTCATTCCACCGACGGCTTCTTCATAGCGGTATTTCAAAAAGACGGAGGCAAAAAATGAGCAAGGATATCATGTCCATGACCTACGGCGAGCTTGCCGAGGTATTCTCCGGCAAGGGCTTGCCGGGCTTCAGGGCAAAGCAGGTCTATCAGTGGCTCCATTGCCGCCTTGCGGCGAGCTACGATGAGATGACCGACCTGCCCAAGGCTCTGCGGGAGCAGCTTGCCGAGGAGTATCCGCTGAATATCTGCACCGTGGCAAAAAAGCAGGTGTCGGCAGCGGACGGGACTGTGAAATTCCTTTACGCTCTCCATGACGGCGACTATATCGAGAGCGTCGTGATGAAATATAAATACGGCTACACGGTCTGCGTCTCTTCGCAGGTCGGCTGTAAGATGGGCTGCGCCTTCTGTGCCTCGACCCTCGGCGGCTTCAAGAGGAGCCTTACCGCGGGCGAGATACTCTCGCAGGTCTACACCGCTCAGCGTGAGCTGGGGGAGAGAGTGTCGCATATCGTGCTCATGGGCATGGGCGAGCCGCTCGATAATTTTGACAACGTCATGCACTTCATCGAGCTTGTGACGGACGAAAAGGGTCTTAACCTTTCAATGCGTAATATATCGCTCTCCACCTGCGGCGTTGTGCCGAAGATCGAGGAGCTGATGAAAAAGAAGCTCCAGCTGACGCTTTCCATTTCGCTCCATGCGGCGGACAGCGGGCTGAGAAGCAAAATAATGCCTATCAATAAAAAATACGACGTCGACGAGCTGCTTGCCGTTTGCAGGCGATACGCCGCCGAAACGTCGAGGCGCATATCCTTTGAATATTCGATGCTTGCGGGGGTCAACGACTCCGATGAGTGCGCCCGCCTGCTGGCGTCGAAGCTGCGGGGGATGCTGTGCCATGTTAATCTGATACCGGTCAATGAGGTCGAGGAGAGCCCGTTTAAGCCGAGCTCGCCCGAGCGGATAGAGAGATTCACCGAGATTTTGGCGGGCAGCGGGATAACCGCTACCGTGCGCCGCAAGCTCGGCTCGGATATCGAGGCCTCATGCGGGCAATTGAGGCGCAAAATGAACAAAAAGGGGGATAAAAGCAAATGAGGATCGCAGCAAGGACGGACATAGGCCTTGTGAGGGAGAATAACCAGGATTCCTACACGGCCGGCGAGCTTTGCGAGGGCACAGCCTTTGCCGTCGTATGCGACGGTATGGGTGGCGCTGCGGAGGGAGCGCTGGCTAGCCGAAGCGCCGTCAAGGTGATACGGGAGAAGCTGTCCTCGGGCTTCAGCGAGGGGATGAGCGACATTGCGGTTAAAAGTCTGCTCATATCCGCCCTCGAGAACGCAAACAAGTATATTTACGAGCTTTCCCTGACAAAAGAGGAATATGAGGGAATGGGCACCACGGCTGTGGCGGCCATAGTCTCGGGGGGCTTCGTTTATATAGCCCACGTCGGCGACAGCAGGGCTTATATGACCTGCGGCGGCAAGATAACCCAGCTGACGAGGGATCACTCGGTCATCCAGCGAATGATCGAGAACGGCGAGATTACTCCTCAGGAGGCAAAGGATCACCCGAGCAGGCATATAATCACGCGAGCGCTCGGGGTCGACAGCGAGGTCAGGGTCGACTTCTGCCAGGAGCCGTTTGACGACGGCAGCCTGCTGATACTTTGCACCGACGGCCTGACAAACAGCGTCAAAGAGGACGATATTTTCAACCTGAGCGGTTCGGTTCGGTTTTATGATGCGGCGAACAGCCTTGTTGACTATGCCAACAAAATTGACGGCGCGGATAACGTAACGGTAGTCGCCGTCAGCAATTGAATCGAATCGTTGAATTGAAAGGAATGTTGATTTATGGATAATTACACGGGTAAAAGGATCGACGGCCGCTACGAGATACAGGAGGTCATAGGCGTCGGCGGCATGGCGGTCGTTTATAAAGCGTATGACAGCATTGACGACAGGATAGTCGCCATCAAAATACTCAAGGATGAATATCTCGCAAATGAGGAGTTCAGGCGCAGATTCAAAAATGAGTCAAAGGCCATCGCCGTGCTTTCGCATCCCAACATAGTCAAGGTGCTCAACGTCAACTACGGCGACAAGCTCCAATATATCGTCATGGAGTATGTCGAGGGCATCACCCTCAAGGAGTATATCGAGCAGCAGGGCAGGCTCGGCATCAAGGAGACGGTGCATTTCACCATGCAGATCCTCCGCGCTCTCCAGCACGCTCACGATAAGGGCATAGTTCACCGCGACATCAAGCCGCAGAACATAATGCTGCTCTCAAACGGCAACATCAAGGTGACGGATTTCGGCATCGCCCGCTTCAGCTACAGCGATACCAAGACCATGACCGACAGTGCCATAGGCTCCGTCCATTATATAAGCCCCGAGCAGGCGAGGGGAGACGCCACCGACGACAGAGCTGATATATATTCCGTCGGCGTCGTTATGTATGAGATGCTTACGGGTCAGCTCCCGTTCCAGTCGGAGAATTCCGTCTCCGTCGCGCTCATGCAGCTCCAGAGCGACCCCAAGCGCCCCAGAGAGCTTAACAGCAGCATCCCCATCGGCCTTGAGCAGATAGTGATGCACGCTATGCAGAAGAATGCCAACGACAGATATCAGAGCGCCGCGGAGATGCTGCTCGATATCGAGGAATTCAAGAGAAACCCCGCAATTCGCTTTCAGCAGAATTATTTCGTCGATAACGACCCCACAAAGTATGTCGGCAGGAAGCAGGATCTCGCAAACGCCAAGATACCGCCCGCAGTCAACAGGACTTCGCAGCGCACCGAGCGGTTGACTCAGCCCGAGCCGTCAGTCCCCGACGATTATGATCAGGATAATTCCGCGGGCAATTCCCGCACGAAGCTGATAGTTATCGGCACGGCGATAGGTCTTGCCGTTGTGGCGCTTATAGTGTTTGCTTCTCTCTTCTTCTTCACGGATGTATTCAAGGGCGACACGCTCACCGTGCCTCAGCTTACCGGCCTCAATGTTAACGAGGTCGTTGACAACGCAAAGTATAAGGACTTCAAGATAACCGTCGAGAAGGTCGCCAACAGCTCCTACAGCGACGGCATTATATGCAATCAGCGCCCCACCTCGGGCACCAAGGTCACGCCCGACAAGAACGAGATAACGATCTCTGTCGCCACGACTTATGAGAAAAAGGTCGTCAACGATGTTTACGGCATGATGTATGAGCAGGCGAGGAAGATGCTTGAGAGCCAGGGCTTCGTCGTGGATGGTCAGCCCATCGTCAGCATGTCCGAGGCGTTCGGCACCGTTATCAGAACCGACCCCGAGAGGAACACCGAGGCTGAGAGCGGCTCAAAGATAATCATTTATTATGCCAGCGACAAGGATCTGATACCCGTTCCCTCCGTTGTCGGCATGGATCTTGAGATGGCGAAGGCTCTTATCGAATCCGCAAATCTCGTGGTCGATGAAAATGTCAAGAGCGAGAACAGCGACAAGCCCGCAGGTCAGGTCATAGACCAGTCGCCCGCGAATTCCGAAAAGGTCATATCCGGCAGCAAGGTCACCCTGACCGTCAGCAACGGCGTGCCCGCAATTTCGAGCGCGTCATTCAGCATAGTCCTGCCCTCCACAGGCACAAGGGGAACATTCGAGATATTCGTCAGCAACGAATCCTATGTCAATAAGACCCTCCTGCTCGACGGCAGCTCTTATGAGGTCAAGATAGAGGGCAGCGGCAACGACGCCCCCGTTAAGATCTATATTGATAATAAGGAATATTACTCCTGCAGAGTCGACTTCACCAAGAACCCAGCGGTCGTCAGCGGCGGAGCTTATTCAAACAGCAATTCCGTGCTGAGCAAAAAGCCGATCCCCGATGTCAGAGGTCTGCCTCTCGAGCAGGCGAAGCAGCGGCTGAACGCCGAGGGCTTCAACAATATCAAGATAGAGGGCGTTACGGTCTACACCGACGCTGAGAACGGCATGGTCAAGAATCAGTCGCCCTCGCCCGCCTCCACGGGCATTTTCGGCACTGCGTCCACCTATTTCACCGACACCGAGATAATTCTCACCGTCGGTCAGAAGGACGGAGTCTGATAAATGGAGAAACTCGAAGGCATAATTCTTAAAGGTATCGGCGGCTTCTATTATGTAGAGGCCGCCGGTGAAGTGTATGAATGCAAGGCGAGAGGGCTTTTTCGCAAGACGGGGATAAAGCCGCTTGCGGGCGACAGGGTCGAGATAAGCGTCAACGACAGGGCGGAGAATACCATTGAGCAGATACACGAGCGCTCGGGTGAATTCGTCCGTCCGCCGGTCGCCAATGTCGACAGGCTCTTTATCGTCGCCTCGGTCTGCGAGCCGAAGCCCGTGCTGCTTGTCATAGACAGGCTCACGGCTATCGCGGTGAATAAGGGCGTTGAGCCGATCGTGCTCTTCACGAAATGCGATCTCGGCTCGGCTGAGGAATACGTTGAGATATACCGCAAGGCGGGCATACTGAGCTTTGCCGTCTGCGCCGAAACGGGCGAGGGCGTCGAGCGGGTGCGCCGTGAGCTGAGCGGTCATATAAGCGCCTTTTGCGGCAACACGGGCGTAGGTAAATCGACGCTGCTAAACGCCGTTGACCCGTCACTTTCGCTCAAGACGGGCGAGATAAGCGACAAGCTCGGCAGGGGCAGGCACACCACCCGCCAGAGCGAGCTTTTTAAGGTCGAGGGCGGCTATGTGGCGGATACCCCCGGCTTCTCATCATTTGACCTTGAGGAGACGGAGCTGATCACAAAGGACGATCTGCCCTTTGCGTTCCCCGAATTTGAGCCGTATATCGGCAAATGCAAATTCTCCACCTGCTTGCACGTCAAGGATAAGGGCTGCGGCATCATCGAGGCGGTCGAGCGGGGCGATATCCCGAAGAGCCGCCACGAAAGCTACTGCGCCATGATGGAGCAGGCGAAAAATATCAAGGACTGGGAGCTGCGTAAGCGTAACGAAAATGCAAGAAGCTGATTATACTGTATTGAGCAATGCTCAAGTCAGTGTAACGGCGGTGATAAAATGAGAATATGTGACAGGCGGGGCGCCGTTTGCATCGCTTTTGCGGCGGGCATGATAGTCGCCGCGATCTTTCCCTGCACGGCTGCGATATTCATAATCGCCGGCGTGATAGTGCTGGCGGGCTTGGGCCTTTGCAGATATTGACAAAGGGGGAGATACGGTGAAAGTCGTTGTATTGAACAGCCCGAAGGTGCTCAGCGGTATTCTCAAACTGATTTTCGGTATTAAATAAGCGAAAGGTGAGGTCGTAGATGAAAATACTCGTCGTTGACGGTCAGGGCGGCAAGCTCGGCAGGCAGCTCGTGGAGCGGCTGATACCTGCGTGCCCCGAGGCGGAGATAACCGCCGTGGGCACCAACAGCACCGCTTGCGAAGCGATGCTCAAGGGCGGGGCTTCAAGAGCTGCGACGGGCGAGAATGCCTTGATAGTCGCCTGCAGGCGGGCGGATGTGATAGTCGGCCCCGTCGGCATTGTTATTGCGGACGCACTGCTCGGCGAGATATCGCCGTCCATGGCCAAGGCTGTGGCTCAGAGCAGCGCCGTCAGGGTGCTGCTGCCCGTCAATAAATGCGATAACCTGATAGTCGGCACGGGCGGCTTCACCGTCAGCGAGCTGATAGATCAAGCCGTTGAGACCGTCAAAAACATCGGAACGGGATGTTGACAAACGGCTGAAGGTGTTATATAATATCTGAGTCGCATGAAGCGGCGGTAACGGCCGAAGCCGTAATTTCCAACAGAACATAAAAGACCATGAAGGCATCCGTCTCCGAGCAGGGGACAGATGCCTTATATTTTTGCCTAAAGGAGCAGTTATGAAAAAGACCGTTAAAAATCTCACCCTTTCCGCAATGTTTCTTGCCCTTTGCATCATATTGCCCTTTATAACCGGCGGCGTGCCGCAGATAGGCAACGCCATATCGCCCATGCATATCCCCGTGCTCATCTGCGGCTTTGTCTGCGGCTGGCAATACGGCGCGGCAGTCGGCTTTATCGCTCCGCTGATGCGCAGCCTGCTTTTCTCAATGCCACCGATGTATCCTATTGCGGTCTCAATGACGTTTGAGCTTGCGGCTTATGGTCTGCTCTGCGGCCTGCTTTATAAAGCGTTCCCGAAGAAGAATGTTTATATCTACCCCGCGCTCATAATCTCCATGCTCGGCGGCAGAGCGGTATGGGGAATAGCCCGCTTCATAATGGCGGGGCTCGGCGGCTCGGAATTCAGCATGGCGATGTTCGTCGCAGGGGCATTTACCCAAGCGGTGCCCGCGATAATCTGCCATATCCTGCTCGTCCCGCCCGTCGTAATGGCGTTCAAAAAGACAAAACTGATGTGATATAAAATCAAGGCTGCACGGTTCATCGCCGTGCAGCCTTTTTGTATATGGCTGTTAGAATAAGCCTCTAAAAGTCGAAAAGGTGCAATTAATCCACAATTTTTAATGCTTATTGGTGCGATTAATTGATAAATTAACTTGTAAAACGGTGCAATTAATGCTATAATATACTCAAAGCTACGTCTGCAAAAAGGAAAACATCATTGTGGAGGCTGTAATGGAAAGAAATATAACAAAAAAACTGATAGAATGGAATAACAGCGAACGCCGAAAACCGTTGATTGTTTGGGGAGCCAGACAGGTCGGCAAAACTTATTTGGTCAAGGATATATTTGCACAGCAGTTCTATAAAGACAACTATGTCTATATCGACTGCAAAATCGAGGACGAGATACGGGAGTTTTGCTCCAAAACAGCAAATGCGGATAAAATAATAGAGTATATATCATTGGCAAAAGGAAGAAAAATAGACGAGAATACGCTGCTGATATTTGATGAGGTGCAGGAGTGCCCGAATATCATATCATCCCTCAAATATTTTTGTCAGGATTTCAGACAAATCCCGGTTATAGCAACCGGCTCAATGGTGCGAATTAAAATCCAGAGAGAAACCGGTAAGCGGGGGGCAGGGAGCAACGATAAATTCCTTTTCCCTGTCGGTAAAATAAATCAAATAACGGTATACCCCATGACCTTTGACGAATACCTGATGAACAGCAACAAAATGCTTTATGATGCTGTCAGCGGAGCATATGCGAGCAGAAAACCTCTTGAGGCTAAAATACACGAGTTAGCTATGGAGCAGGTTTACAGATATCTGCTTGTCGGCGGTATGCCGGAGGCGGTGGAGGCGTATATTGAGAGCGGCAGTTTGTTTGAATCAGGCGAGATATTGAAAACCTTGTATGACAATTATCTTTCGGATATGGATCTGTATCAGGCGAGCAAAGAAGCGATTCTGCGCTCCCGTGCCCTTTTTTCAAATATCTACAGAGAGCTTAATAAGGAATCAAAGAATTTTTCGCCGGGACTTATTGAAGAGAAAAGTAAAACAAGAGACTATTTCTCCGCCATACAATGGCTTACCATGGCGCACATAGTCAATCAATCATTTCAGCTTAAAGAGCATATCACAATGCCGCTCATGGCGGACAGCGACAGCCATTTTCGCCTGTTCCTCGGAGATATAGGAATGTTTTCTTATCAAAGCGGCATCAACGCATCTCAGTTTATATCGAGCGAAAGAGAGACGACCCTGTCGGGAATATTCTTTGAAAATTTTGCGGCAAATGAGCTTACCGCCAAAGGTCATAAGCTGTTTTATTGGCGAGGGAAAACTTCATCTGAGATCGAATTTATCATCGAGTCCGGCGGCAAATTATATCCGATTGATGTCAAGAAAGGGCGCGGCGTTCTGAATTCACTTGAAAAGTTTGCAAGCCATAACCGTTTTGAATGCGCCGTTAAGGTGTCAAAGAACAATTATGGATATGATGAAGGCAGAAAGCTGTTGACCGTACCGTTTTATTATTTCCCGTTTGTTGCCGCGGAGCTTGCAAACGGAAATTTTACAGTTAAAAGCAATTAAAAAATCAAGGCTGCACGGTTCATCGCCGTGCAGCCTTTTTGTATAGCTTATTTTATTCAGAGACGATTTCTTTGACGCCTGCGGCGAGACCCGCAAGGCCCTGGAGATTGCTGGGGATAATGAGCTTCGTTGCTTTGCCGTCCGCGGCCGCTTCAAATGCCTCAAGGCTCTTGATGGTCAGGTAGCCGTCGCCGGGCGCTGCGGAGTTGATAAGCTCGATAGCCTTCGCCCTTGCCTGCTCGACCTTGATGATGGCTTCGGCTTCACCCTCCGCCTCTCTGATCTTGGCCTCCTTTATCGCCTCTGCGGCGAGGATGGCGCTCTGCTTATCCGCCTCTGCGGCAAGGATCTTGCTCTCCTTTTGACCTTCTGCAACAAGGATCTTACTTGCTTTTTCGCCCTCTGCGGTGAGTATCGCTTCGCGGCGCTGACGCTCCGCCTTCATCTGTTTCTCCATCGCGTCCTGAATCTCTCTGGGCGGCAGGATGTTTTTAAGCTCAACTCTGTTGACCTTGATGCCCCACGGGTCGGTCGCTTCGTCGAGCACGCCTCTGATCTTGGCGTTGATGACGTCGCGGGAGGTGAGGGTGTGGTCAAGCTCCATTTCGCCGATGATGTTTCTGAGCGTGGTCGCCGTCAGATTCTCGATAGCGGCGAGCGGGCGCTCAACGCCGTATGCAAAGAGCTTCGGGTCGGTTATCTGGAAGAAAACGACCGTGTCTATCTGCATGGTGACGTTATCCTTGGTGATAACGGGCTGGGGCGGGAAATCGACTATCTGCTCCTTGAGCGAGACCTGCTTTGCAATGCGCTCAATGAAGGGGATCTTAACATGTATGCCCGTCTGCCAAGTGGCGCTGTATGCGCCGAGGCGCTCGATGACATACGCCTTTGACTGCGGGACTATCTTGACGTTCATCACAACTATTGCAATGAGAAAAACTGCAAGGAATATCAGAATGATGCCTACTATCAGATCCATTGTTTTGCCTCCTCAAAATTAATCAGTTCTGCGCCTTGACTATGAGCTTCACGCCCTCAATGCGCTCCACGGTGACAAGCTCGCCTTTGCGGAAATTCGCTCCGTCCGACGAGCGGGCGGTCCAGCTTATACCGTTGACCTCGACCCTGCCCTTGCCGGCTATGTTGTCGATATCCTCGGTCACCATTGCTGTCTCGCCAATGCAGCGGTCGGCGTTGGTGGGCTGTGTTTTTTGCTTCGTTATCTTCCTCACGAGGGGTCTCGTCGCCGCAAGAGTGACTGCCGATACAACCACAAACAGTACCCATTGCAGCCATAGCGCAGCTCCGCATATCCTCGCTATCAGCGCCGCCGCGGCGCCTATTGCAAACCAAATCGTCACGAGCTGGACTGTGGCGGCCTCCACGATGAGAAGAACAACGAGCAGGACTATCCAGAAAATGAGCATAAACAGATCCATATCCTGTAACCTCCTCCTCTCTGTGCTCACTATAATTGTATCATGTTATAAAATAAAAAACAAGGGAATTTGCCGATTTTACAGTTCATACACAATTGCGAGCACGTTTTCCCAGCTCAGCCGCTCGGCGCTGACAAGGTTTTGTATCTGGCTTAGCGCCTCTATGCACTTTGTGCGGAATTCCTCACGCCCGCCGTGACGCAGTAGGTCGGGCAGCGCCGTTATGCTCTGCTCGACCTCGTTCATTGCGTCGTGCATGACCAGAGCGTGCAGCATTTTTGAGGCGTCATTCCAAACGGCAATGGTTTTCTCCGTCTCCTCGGCGAGGACTTCGTCGTCGCAGCTCTCAGAGATATCGAGCAGCCCCTCGAGCGAGGAGGAGAGCGCCGCCATTTCATTTTTGAATATAATGCCCGACCACACGGCTATGCCTATCGCCGTTATCAGCATTGCAACGGCTATTGCGAGCTTTTTCAATTCTCATCGCCCTTTCTGACTATATAGGTCTTGCCGTGCGGAGTGACGGTCATTATCAGCACCTCGCTTATCTCCATCCCCGCCGAGCTGACGGCGCTCTTTATCTTGCTGCGCTCAATGCCCGATTGCTCCACGGCGTCCTCAATCACCGTGCCGTCGCAGATAACGGCGAACGGCATCCCCTCGTCCTGCGGCCTCAGGTTAAGGTCGCCGGCGGTGGCGTTCATATTTTCGGGCTTCAGCAGCACGCTTATCTGCCCGTTTGTCTCAAATATCGCATAGGATACCTGCGAAATCTCAAACACGTCCTTTTGCCGCAGCGCGCCCATCAGGTCGTTGACGCTCATTCGCATTTTTTTGAGCGCTTTGATGTCGATAACTCCGTCGCGGATGACGATTATCGGGTGCCCCTGCATGAACGCACGGAATTTATAGCTCTTGAGGCTCACTGCCGAGGTGATGACCTCATACGCCACGAGCACAAAGAGAGCGCTTATCGAGTTTAATATCGGTATCGTGTTATCCTGCATCGGTATGGAGGCTATCTCCGACACCAGCATTGTCACGACGAATTCGGCGGGCTGCAATTCGCCTATCTGACGCTTGCCCATCACCCTGATGAGAAAAATTACAACGGCGTAGAGCACCGTTGCCCTAACTAATGTGACCGCCAAGCCTGTCGCCCCTTTCGGAATTATATAAGTATATTTTTGACATTGCTGCGCCTTATATTACATTAATTTTCTTGACGGGCTGGGCTTTTCAGTATATAATTACAGTATTAAGAGGTGACTGCAATGAAGTATTATCTCGGTATGGATATCGGTGGCACGAAATGCGCCGTCGTCCTCGGCGAAAAAGGCTCGTCCTCCGTCAAGGATAAAATACGCTTTGATACCCGCAGCGAGCGCGGCTGGCGCACCGTCGTCGGCGAGCTTATCTCCTCGGCGCATGAGCTGCTTGGGCGAAACGGGATATCCTGCGAGGATGTCATTGCCTGCGGCGTCAGCTGCGGAGGCCCTCTGAACAGCGAGACGGGAGTTATAATGTGCCCGCCGAATCTGCCTGATTGGGATAATGTGCCTTTGGCGCAGATGATAACCGATGAATTCGGTTTTCCCTGCAAGCTGCGTAACGACGCCGACGCCTGCGCGCTCGCCGAGTGGCAGTTCGGGGCGGGCAGAGGATGCAGAAATATGATATTCCTCACCTTCGGCACCGGCATGGGTGCGGGCCTGATCCTTGACGGCAGGCTTTACAGCGGCACGCTCGGCATGGCGGGCGAGGTGGGGCATATGCGTATCGACGCGGACGGCCCCGTCGGCTACGGCAAAGCCGGCTCCTTTGAGGGCTATTGCTCGGGCGCGGGCATAGCCTCGACCACCCGCAAGATGCTGCCGCTTTATAACGGAGAGACCGTCCTCACCCCCGACGATGTCTCCGCCAAGGCCGTCGCTCAGGCGGCTACGGGCGGCGACAGGCTTGCTCAGGCGATATATCGCCGCTGCGGCGAGAAGCTGGGGCTGGGGCTCTCGATACTCATTGATATATTGAACCCCGAGCGGATAGTGATAGGCAGCATTTTTGCCCGCTCAAGCCATCTGCTCGTTGACAGCATGAACGAAACGATAAAGAAAGAGGCGCTGCCCGCTTCAGCGGCCTGCTGCACGGTGGTGCCCGCAATGCTCGGCGACGAGATAGGCAATTATGCGGCGCTCGGCGTTGCAAAGGACTATGCGGAGGGCAAAAATGACTGACAGGATATTTGAAGAGCTTTTTGAGCGATACCCCCGCCTTGAGGCGTGCAGGGGCGATATATATAAAGCCTTTGAGCTTATGAGCGATTGCTATGATAACGGCGGCAAGCTGCTCTGCTGCGGCAACGGCGGCAGCGCTGCCGACTGCGACCATCTTGTGGGCGAGCTGATGAAAGGCTTCCTTAAAAAAAGGCCGTTTTCACCCGAAAAAAAGGAGCTTTTCGGCGACGCGGAGATGGCGGAAAATCTGCAAAAGGGTCTGCCCGCAATTTCACTTTGCGCCCATTCGGCTCTTATGACGGCGTTTGAGAATGACGCGGTGCCCGCCCTCGTCTTTGCCCAGCAGGTGTGCGCCTATGCGGCAAAAAATGATTTGCTCATAGCGTTCACCACCTCCGGTAACTCCGCAAACGTGGTCTATGCCCTCAAAGCGGCAAAGGCTGCGGGGGTTGGGAGCGTGGCCGTCACCGGCGAGCGTGAGAGCGAGTCGAGCCGCCTTGCCGACGTGTGCATCCGCCTGCCGGAGACCGAGACATTTAAGGTGCAGGAGCTTACATTGCCCGTTTATCATTGCCTTGCGGCGATGATCGAAGATAAATATTTTGAAATATAAGGAGAAAATTTTATGACCATCCCCAGAAGCGAGCATCCCGATCCTCAATTCCAAAGAAAAGATTGGCTAAATCTCAACGGAGAATGGGATTTTGAATTCGATTTCGGCAACAGCGGCCTGAGGGCAGGTGTGCTTGAAAAGGACGAATGGAGCAGGAAGATAAACGTCCCGTTCTGCCCCGAGAGCAAGCTCTCCGGCATTGAATACACCGATTTTATCGCCGCCGTGTGGTACAGAAAAAGCGTGACCGTGACCGAGGCTCAGCTTGAGGGCAGGGTGCTCATCCACTTCGGCGCAGTCGATTACGAGACCTACCTCTATGTCAACGGCGAGGAGGCGGGCTACCACAAGGGCGGCTACACCTCGTTCACCTTTGATATCACCGAATTCCTGACTGCGGGCGAGAATGTCATTGCCGTCAACGCAAGGGATGACGTCAGAGATCCGCTCGTTCCCAGAGGCAAGCAGAGCGAGCTTTACAATTCCCACGGCTGCGATTACACGAGGACTACCGGTATTTGGCAGACCGTTTGGCTTGAATTCGTACCGAAAGCGTATGTCAAGAGCTTCAAGCTCTTCCCCGATACGGTCAATGCGACGCTCGGCGTTTCCGCCGTTGTCGAGGGTGAGGGCGCGTTCAAAGCGGAGGCGTTCTACGACGGCAGACTTGTCGGCAGCTTTGAAAAGACGGCTGCGGGCTTTGTCAGCGGCGATATCAAGCTCAGCGAGGCCCATCTTTGGGAGGTCGGCTGCGGCAGACTTTATGATCTTAAAATTACCTTCGGCGGCGACGAGATAAGCAGCTATTTCGGCCTGAGAGATATCCGCATCGACGGCTATAAGGTGCTCATCAACGGCAAGTCCGTGTTCCAGCGCCTTGTGCTCGATCAGGGCTTCTACGCCGACGGTATTTACACCGCACCGAGCGATGAAGCGCTCGAAAAGGATATAAGACTTTCGCTTGCGGTCGGCTTCAACGGCGCAAGGCTGCATCAGAAGGTCTTTGAGCCGAGATTCCTCTATCATTGCGACCGCCTCGGCTATATCGTGTGGGGCGAATTCGGCAACTGGGGTCTCGATTACTCAAGGGACGGCGCTCTTGAAGCGATGCTGCCCCAGTGGTGCGAGAGCGTTGCGAGGGATTTCAACCCCCCCGCCATTGTCGGCTGGTGCCCGTTTAACGAGACTTGGGACAGAGACGGCAGAAAGCAGAATGACGAGCTGCTCAGGATAGTCTACCGAGTCACAAAGCAGCTTGACGAGACCAGACCCTGCATCGACACGAGCGGCAACTTCCACGTCGAGACCGATATATTCGATGTCCATGACTATGAGCAGAAGGTCGAGATATTCAAGGGCAACTATGACCGCCTGATGACCGAGGGCGTGCTCTTCGAGCACTTCCCCGACAGGCAGGAGTATGACGGCAAAAAGCCCGCGTTTGTCAGCGAATACGGCGGTATCCAGTGGTCGCTCGGCAGCAGGGGAGACGTATGGGGCTACGGCAACGCCCCCAAGAGCGAGCAGGAGTTCATCGACCGCTACAAGGGCCTCACCGACGCACTGCTTGACAATGAGCGTATGTTCGGCTTCTGCTACACTCAGCTTTATGATATTGAGCAGGAGCAGAACGGCCTTTACTACTACGACCGCTCCCCGAAGTTCGACCCCGAGCTGTTCAGAAGGATAAATTCACGCAAGGCTGCAATTGAAGACTGATTTTAAGGCTGCGGGCAAAGGGCGGACTCAGATAAAGATAAGCCGCCCTGTAAAAAGTCTTTTGCCCTGTGACTTCGTTAAAAATGCTCGCAATATATCTCCATTATTCCTGCGCTTTTTGCCTTGCCACAGAACAAAATCCAATTTTACAGGGTGCAAAGCAGTTTTGAGCGAGATATTTTTCGTTCAGACAAAATAACAAAATCTCGGCAATACTTTGTGTATTACCGAGATTTTTTATGAAGTATGGGCGGAAAATAGCCTCTCAAAACCGACTTATCTTTATCTGAGTCCGCCCAACCGCAGCCTTTTTATGTCTGCCGTGCCGAAGCTGCATATAATATATAATGGTATAAATTACGGCGGGGGTGCGGTTTTGAGATACAGGCGGCTATATTACGGGAGAAAGACCGTTATTTTCAGGGCGGTGTGCTTGGCGCTGGCGCTGCTCATCGCTGTTTTGCTTGCTGATGCGCAATTACGCCCGGCGGTGACGGAGCTTGCGGCGCTCGAAGCCCATAGGCTTGCGACCGAGAGGATAAATGCCGCCGTTGTGAGCGTGCTGTCGCAGGGCGCACCCGAGTATTCGGAGCTTGTTAAGGTCAGCTACGGCGCAGATAACTCGATAACGGGAGTGAGCACCGACGCAGTGAAGCTCAACCTCTTTAAGGCAAGGGTGACCGAGGCCATAGACGCCGCCTTTGAGGATAAGGAGCGCACCGAGGTCAGAGTTCCGCTCGGCACGGCCACGGGCGTGTCGCTTTTCTCAGGGATAGGCCCTCAAATCAAGGTCAAGGTCGGCTGCTCGGCTTCTACTGCGTCGGATTTTGAGAATGTCTTTGCCTCAGCGGGGGTCAATCAGACCCAGCACAGTGTGATGCTCAATATCGAAACGACCGTCGTGCTTTCGCTTGCGGGCAGGCGTATGACCGAACAGGTGCAGACCTCGCTCTGCATCGCCCAGACCGTCATAGTCGGCAGCGTGCCGAATGTCTCCGTGACCAAATAAAACCGTTGATTTTGCGACGCGGAGTTGATATAATATTACCGTAACAAAACCAAAGGAAGTAACGCTTATGCAGTTTGAGTCGGCAAAGCGCAGAGCCGAGGAGCTCAGAGCGCAGTTAAACTATCACAGCCACAAATATTATGTCGAGGACGACCCCGAGATAGAGGACAGCGAATATGATATGCTCCAGCGTGAGCTTGCCTCGATTGAGAAGGAGTACCCGGAGCTTATCACGCCAGATTCGCCCACTCAGCGCGTCGGCGGCAGCGCCGAGGGGATGTTTGAGCCGGTCACTCACACCGTGCCGCTCGAGAGCCTCCAGGATGCGTTCAGCCTCGGTGAGGTCGAAGCATTCATCACGAGGGTCAGGGAGCAGTTCCCGCAGGCGGAGTTCGTTGTCGAGCCGAAGATAGACGGCCTTTCCGTTGCACTCGAATATGAGAACGGCGTGCTTGTGCGCGGCTCCACCAGGGGCGACGGCGTGACCGGCGAGAATGTCACGGCAAATCTTAGGACTGTCAATTCCATCCCTCTGCGCCTTAAAAAGGACGTCACAATCGAGGTCAGGGGAGAGGTATATATGCCGAAGAAGGTCTTTGCCGCCCTTGTCGGCGAGCAGGAGCAAAACGGCGAGAAGCCCTTCAAAAATCCCCGCAATGCCGCGGCGGGCTCGCTCAGGCAAAAGAATCCCGCCGTCACCGCCTCGAGAAGCCTTGATATATTCGTTTTCAACGTCCAGCGCTACGGCGGCGACGGGCTGACGGGGCATAAGCAGTCCATTGATTTTCTCAAGGAATTGGGCTTCAAGACCATTCCGTTCTATAATAAATTCACCACCGTCGAGCAGATCGAGGCGGAGCTTAACCGAATAGGCGAGATCAGAAGCTCGCTGCCCTATGACATCGACGGGGCGGTCATCAAGACCGATTCCTTCGCCATGCGCGCCGAGATAGGCAGCACAGCCAAATTCCCCCGCTGGGCGCTTGCGTTCAAGTATCCGCCGGAGGAGAAGAAAACAAGGGTGGTCGATATCGAGGTCGCCGTCGGCAGAACGGGCGTGCTGACCCCGACCGCCGTGTTTGAGCCGGTGCTCGTTTCAGGCTCGACCGTCTCGAGAGCAACGCTCCATAATCAGGATTTCATCAACGAAAAGGATATCCGGATCGGCGACAGAGTTGTTATCCGCAAGGCGGGCGATATAATTCCGGAGGTCGTCAAGGTCGTTTCGCACGACGAGGGCTCGGAGAGATTCACCCTGCCCGAGGTCTGTCCCTCATGCGGCGCTCCCGTTATCCGTGAGGAGGGCGAGGCGGCGGTCAGATGCGTCAATCCCGAGTGCCCGGCGCAGCTTCTGCGTAACCTCATCCATTTCTGCTCCCGTGACGCAATGGATATCGAGGGTATGGGCGACGCCGTGCTTGAGAAGCTCGTTTCTTGCGGGCTGCTGACCAAGGCGAGCGATATTTATACGCTCAAAAAAGAGGATTTTATGACCCTTGAGGGCTTCAAGGATAAATCCTCCGAGAATTTGATAAACGCTATAGAGAATTCCAAGAAAAACGACCTCTCGAAGCTCGTTTTCGCCCTCGGGATACGTCACGTCGGCCAAAAGGCGGGCAAGCTGCTTGCCGATCACTTCGGCACGATGCAGGCGATAATGCAGGCGGATGTCGAGGCTCTGTGCGGCATCGACGGCTTCGGCGGCATAATGGCGCAGAGCGTTGCGGATTTCTTTGCCCTCGGTCAGTCGAGGAGCGAGATTGAGGCGCTGGCGGCGCTCGGCGTGAATATGAATTCTCTCAGAGAAAAAATAGACAACCGTTTCGAGGGCAAGACCTTTGTGCTAACGGGCACTCTGCCGACCTATTCCCGCAATGAGGCAGGCGAGATAATCGAGAAATTCGGCGGCAAAACGGCGTCCTCGGTGTCAAAGAAAACGGATTATGTGCTTGCGGGCGAGAGCGCCGGCAGCAAATTGACCAAGGCGCAGTCGCTCGGGGTTACGATAATAACCGAAGAGCAGTTCAATGAAATGATAAAATAAAAGGAGGAGATTTCTATGGTATGCAAAAACTGCGGTAAAGAAGTCAAGGAGGGCACAAAATTCTGCACTGACTGCGGCGCACCTGTTCAGCCGGAGCCGCAGGCAACATACAGCCGACCGAATTATCAGCAGCCCCCGCAGCAGCAGTATCAGCAGTACGATCAGTCGTATCAGCATTATAATCCGTATAATCAGCCCGGTCAGGCTGATAATTCCGCACCCGTGACGAGTGTCGGCAAATATATCCTTTGGCTCATTCTCAGCACCATACCCACGGCGGGGTTTATAATTATGATAGTCTTTGCCCTTGACAAGACTGATAAAAACAGGGCTAATTTCGGCAAGGCGATGCTGATAACACAGGTCTGCGGCATTGCTGTCGGCATAATAACATTGATAGTCCTGGCTGTCCTGGGCTTCTCCGTCAGCGACGAAATAGCCGGTGAATTCGCTAATGATCTCACGCTGATGATGTGATAAATGAAAAAAGCAGTTTTGCCGAGAAATAAGAAGCTGAAAGTGATGCCTGCACATCTCAGAAATAATGCCGCGCAGGAAGAAAACAGGCTGTGGCATGGGCTTCCCGGGGAGTATTCGATTCGGTTTAACCGTCAACGGCTCGTCGGCGATCACATTGCGTATTTTTACTGTGCAAGGGCAAAACTCGTTATTGAGCCTGAAGGCTCTCAGCATTATGAGGAAGCGGCGATGGATGCCGTCACGAAGCGACCGAGGGTCGGCGGCTGTGCTAAAGCGGAAGGGATAAACCATGATAAGAAGCAAAAATGCCGATATTACCATTGAGCCGCTGAAGCTCGAGGAATACGGAAGATGTCAAAACATTTGGAATATGAAAACCCAGCCGCTTACGGAGACGTGGCGAAGCGAGATAGCGTCCGGCAACCGTCTTGTATTCATCTATAAGATAAACGGCGAATTTATCGGTGAGGGCGCCCTTGTCTTGGAGGCCGACGACCCCGATTACACTATCCCCGGCAGGAGAGTTTATATCTCAAGGATGATAGTTAAAAAGGAGTACCGTAATCGCGGCATAGGCAGCGCAATGCTTGCTTTTCTCATTGAGAAGGCAAAAGAAATGGGCTTTGCGGAAGCCGCCATCGGTGTTGATAAAGACAACGCCAACGCTCTTCATCTTTATCGCAAATTCGGCTTCACCGAGGTGCTGTTTGACGGTGCGGATGAGTACGGAGAATTTTATAAGCTGCTGAAAAGGATTTGACGTCAGCCTCCAAACAGTATAATATCCACAAATTTCATTGTGCCGCTGCAACAAAATAAAAGCGTTTTACCTCTTGCAAAAGACAAAATAATGTGTTATATTATTAGCGATATATAAACGCAGTGATCGGGAGAGTAAGCGAATCTCAAGTGCGTCAGAGAGGATCCGTCATCGGCTGGAAGCGGGTCGCACGGCGTTCGCCGAAGTTCACCCGGGAGCGGCGGGGCTGAATTCAGTAGGCTCCGACGGCAGCAACCGTTATCTGTTTCAAGCGCCCGATCTATCGGGAATGCAGGGTGGTACCGCGGATATTTTTCGTCCCTCGTTGTCTTATGACAACGGGGGATTTAATATTTTTTAGGTAACAACTTAACAGCAGTTGAAAGGATTGATCAAAATGTTTGAAAAACCGGCAGAGCTTAGGAAACTCTTTGAGCAGAGAGCCGCCGAGATCGCCGCTTCGTCCGACCTTGAGCAGCTCAGGATAGAGTTCCTCGGCAAAAAGGGTCACGTCTCCGGTCTCATGCAGGAGCTTCGCAATGTCCCCAACGACAGAAAGAAGGAAGCCGGCCAGCGTATAAACGAGACCAAGCAGTTCATTGAGAATGCGCTTGCTCAGAAGTTTGAGGAGCTCAAGAAGCTCGAGGAGCAGAGACTCATTGAATCCGCCGAGAGCTATGACGAGTCAATGCCCGTCTATACCGAGCTCGGCTCATATCACCCGATTACCCTCGTGCAGAGGGAGCTTGAGGATATCTTCCTCAACATGGGCTTCTCGATAGAGGATTATTCCGAGGTCACCGACGACTACAATTGTTTCGAGGGCGTCAATATCCCGAAGCATCACCCCGCCAGAGATATGCAGGATACCTATTATCTGAGCAACGGTCAGCTTCTCAAGACCCACACCTCCGCCGCTCAGAATACCATTCTGCGCAAGTATGCCGCTTCGCTCGAGCAGGGCAACCCGCTCAGAGCCGTTTTCCCCGGCCGCTGCTTCAGAAATGAGAAGATCGACGCCTGCCATGAGAATACCTTCTTCCAGATGGAGGGTATGATGGTCGACAAGGACGTTTCGATCTCAAACCTCATCTACTTTATGAAGACCATGCTCTCTGAGGTGTTCCAGAAGGATGTCACCGTCAGGTTGCGTCCGGGCTTTTTCCCGTTCGTCGAGCCGGGCTTTGAGCTTGATATCCAGTGCCTTATATGCGGCGGCGAGGGCTGCCCCTCTTGCAAGAATTCCGGCTGGCTCGAGCTTTGCCCCTGCGGCATGATTCACCCCAATGTCCTCAAGCTCGGCGGCGTTGACCCCGAGAAATACACCGGCTTCGCCTTCGGTCTCGGTCTGACGAGGCTCGCAATGATGAAGTACGGCATCAAGGATATCCGAGTATTCAACAGCGGCAACCTCAAGGCGCTGTCGCAGTTCACCGATAAATCATTCACCAGACCGTCTGACGAAAGCGAGGAGGCGTAAGTATGTTTGTTTCAATAAATTGGATTAAAGATTACGTTGACCTTGACGGTCTCGATGTCAAGCAGCTTATCGAGGGCTTCACCCTCTCCACCGCCGAGGTCGAGGAGATAATCGTCAAGGGCGAGGACGTGCAGAATGTCGTCGTCGGCGAGATCATCTCGATCGAGGAGCACCCGAATTCAAAGAAGCTCCACCTGCTCAAGGTTGATATCGGCAGCAAGGTCTGCAATATCGTCTGCGGCGCCCCGAATGTCAGGGTTGGCATGAAGGTCGCCCTTGCGCTTGCGGGCGGCAGAGTCTGCGGCGGCGAGATAAAGGTCGCAACGGTCGCGGGCTTTGAGTCCGAGGGTATGTGCTGCTCCGAGAAGGAGCTGGGTCTGAGCGACGACAACTCCGGCATCATGGATCTTGACACCGACGCCCCCAACGGCACCGACCTTAAGAGCATCTATCCTATAGACGATATCATTTTTGAGGTCGATAATAAATCGCTCACCAACCGCCCCGACCTATGGGGTCACTACGGCATAGCGAGGGAGTTCGCCGCTATCACCGGCAGGGAGCTGAAGCCCCTGAAGCTCGGCGATATCTCCTATGACGGCGATGAGAAGGTCGATGTCACCGTCGGCAGAGAGGATCTGGTCTACAGATATTCCTGCATCAAGATGGATAATATCACGCTCAACAAGAGCCCGCTTGATATGCGTATCCGTCTGTATTACTGCGGCATGAGAGGAATCAACCTGCTTGCCGACGTCACAAATTACATCATGCTTGAGATAGGTCAGCCTACTCATGCGTTCAATGCGAATAAGATAAGCAATATCGTCGTCACTACCCCCGCCGAGAAGATGAAGTTCACCACTCTTGACGGCGTTGAGAGGGATATCGACGAGGATACCCTGATGATCTACAACGGCAGCGAGCCTGTCGCCATTGCGGGCATCATGGGCGGCCTTGACTCCGAGATAGTCGAGGATACGGGCAGCGTTGTGCTCGAGTCGGCGAATTTTGACGGCGTGAGCGTGCGTAAATCCTCCTCAAGGCTCGGCCACAGAACCGACGCCAGCGCAAGGTATGAGAAGATGCTCGACCCCGAGCTTACCATGGACGCAGTCGGCAGATTTGTTGAGCTTGTCCGCTCAATAGACCCGGGCGCAAGGGTCGCTTCAAAGCTCACCGACGAATACGTCAGAAAGTATCCGCCCGTTTCGATCTCATTCGATAAGAAGTATGTAGACAAATACACAGGCATTGATATCAGCAATGAGCAGATAGAGAAGACCCTCACCGCTCTCGGCTTCGGTGTTGAGCGCAGCGGCGATGATTACACCGTCAGCGTTCCCTCATGGAGAGCTACCAAGGACGTCACCATGAAGGCGGATATCATCGAGGAAATAACCAGAATCTACGGCTACGATAACTTTGAGATAACCACCACCCGCAGCCCGCTCAAGCCCGTGCCCAACGATTACGGCAGGCTTGAGGACGAGGAGGCAAAGGATATCCTTGTCAAGACCTTCGGTCTGCATGAGGTCAACTCCTACCTCTGGTGCGACGGCAGGAAGTGCAAGAAGCTCGGCATCGACGTTGAGGATAACGTCAAAGTGCTCAATATCGAGAATTCCGAGAACGGCAATCTGAGGAATTCCATGCTGCCTACGCTTCTCATTGACGCTTCCGAGAATAAGGATTTCGCCGATAAATACGGCATATTCGAGATAGGCAGAGTTGTCGACGGCCTCGATGAGAACGGCATCTGCAAGGAGCGCAAGCGCCTCGGTGTGGTGCTCTATGATAAGAGCGGCGACGAAAAGGCTCTCTACTTCAAGGCGGTCGAGATTATCAATTGCCTTGTCGGTGAAATAAAGCAGGCGAAAGTCGTATATAATAAGATAGCTCCCGAGCATAATTGGCAGCATCCCAAGAATACAGCCGAGATAACCGTCGGCGGCAAGAGGGTAGGCGTGCTCTGCGCTCTTCATCCCGCCAACCGCGCGAAGCTCGACAAGGTCGCCGCAGCGGTCTGCTTCGAGATAGACATGAACGATTTCCACGCTGTCAAGGCGAATCCCATCATGTTCCGCGAGCCCAGCACTCAGCAGTCCACCTATTACGATCTCTCGCTCGTCCTTGCGGGCAACACCAAGTATTCCGATATCGAGAGCTGCTGGCAGTCGCTCGGCATCAAGGAGCTTGAGAGCGCCAAGGTTATAGACACCTATGAGAAGCTCGGCATCAAGAGCATCACCGTGCGCCTTGTCTTTGCCGCCATGGACAGAACTCTCGAGATGGATGAGGTGCAGAGCTGGATAGATTCAATTCTTGCCAACCTCGATAAGATAGGCGTTGTCCTGAGGGCTTAAAGTAAGCTAATTATTAAAGAAAAATAAAATTTTAAAAAAACCATTGTTTTATTCCGAAAGGTGTTATATAATGTTTGGGTACGGAGGTGACCGAAATGACTGATAAAACAATAAAATTCTCGATCAAGGATGAGAACGAGGCGGAGATGAAAAAGAATCTGCTGGCGGTCTATGAGGCTCTGAACGAGAAAGGGTATAATTCCATCAGCCAGATTGTCGGCTATATCCTCTCTGAGGACCCGACCTATATTACTACCCACAACAACGCCCGCAGCCTTGTCAGGAGACTCGACAGAGACGAGCTTCTTCAGGCTATGGTGAAGTGTTATCTCGGTATAAAGTAAACCCAAGGAGATGATAGTCAATGGCAAAGAAGAGCGAGTTTCTTATGTATAAGGGCAGGCCGCTCGTCAGAAACGGCAAGACCATTTATTACGGCTACATGAGCGACCCCTACGTTGCTATCCTTCAGATAACAAGCACCCGCGAGGTCAAGGGCGTTGAGCTGGCGGACAGAGTCCTTGTCCAGCTTGTCAACACCGACCCCGATGTCCGCATGAAGGATAAGATAGTCAAGAAGGCGGAGCGCCGCGGTCTCTACAGCGCGATAGAGATCGGCTGCATCTGGCTTGAAAGAGAATTAAAAGAAACTGCATAAAATTGCACCGAGCTGCCGCTTTTAAGCGGCGGCTCTTTCTTTTTTGCATGATGACGGCTGCGAAAATGCAAAAGCGTCGTAAAATTTGAACAAAAAATTAACTTTTTTCAAGTTTCCTATTGCATTATGCGATTTGATGTTGTATAATATTCAATAATATTTTTTACTTTAGGGAAGTAAAACTGTTTTCGGATTCCTGGGGCGGTCAAGCCCTTTGATTCATATCTTTTTAACGGAGGTTATGCACATGAAAAAGTTACTTGCCATCCTTATGGCCCTTGCTCTTGTCGTTTGCTGCTTCGCAGCGTGCGGCGGCGGTGAAGATAAGCCGACCGGCGGCGATAAGACAGCCACACCGATCACTATTGAGGGTAATGTCATCAAAATCGGCGTTTTTGAGCCTGCCACCGGCGAGAACGGCGCAGGCGGTATGCAGGAAGTTCTCGGCATCAGATACGCCAATTCAATTGCTCCCACCGTCACCATCGACGGCACAGAGTATAAGATAGAGCTTGTCGAGGTCGACAACCAGTCCGATAAGGCTGCCGCCGTTACCGCTGCGCAGTCCCTTGTCAGCAAGAAGGTCGCAGCAGTCCTCGGCTCCTACGGCTCGGGCGTTTCGATCGCCGCCGGCTCCACCTTTGCTGATAACAAGATAGTTGCCGTCGGCTGCTCCTGCACCAATCCGCAGGTCACCGCGGACAATGATTTCTATTTCCGCGTTTGCTTCCTTGATCCCTTCCAGGGCACCGTTATGGCAAACTACGCTCAGTCCCAGGGCGCCAAGACTGCCGCTGTCATCAATCAGAACGGCGACGATTACTCCACCGGCCTTGCAAGCTATTTCAAGGCTGCGTTTGAGAAGAACGGCACCATTGCTTACGAGGGCACCTACAATACCAACGAGACAGACTTCAACGCTATCCTTGCTTCCGTCAAGGCAGCGAATCCCGATGTAATATTCGTTCCCTCCTCGATCCAGACTGCGGGCCTCTTCATCAAGCAGGCTAAGGAAATGGGCATCACCTCCAAGATAATGGCGGGTGACACCTGGGAGAACGCGACCATCATCAAGAACGCCGGCAAAGAGAACTGCGAGGGCGTTGCATTCTCCACCTTCTTTGATGAGAACGACGCGGGCGCTGCGGAATTCGTTAAGGGCTACAAGGCATTCCTTAACGGCGACCCCGAGAATCTCAAGCTCAACGGCGACAACGACACCGTTGCGGCGGTTTCCGCTCTCGGCTACGACGCTTACATGACCGTTATCGAGGCTCTCAAGGGTCTCAAGGCTGACAATCTCACTCAGGAAGCTCTCAGAGATTCCCTTGCGGCTGTCAACTATGCAGGCGTTACCGGCAGCATCACCTTCGACGAGAACGGCGACGCTAATAAGGACATGGCTTATATCAAGACCATGACCGACGGCGGCTTCAAGTTCATCGGCACTCAGAAGACCGACGGCACCTTCACCGCGGCATAAGCGGCATTTTAACAGATTAATTAAACGGCGAGGAGCAGCTTGCCCTCGCCGTTTTGACTTTTTCGTACCCGATTCTTAACAGGGGGTAAGCCCATGACCACTTTCTTTCAGAACTGCCTGACAGGTATCTCGATAGGCAGCATTTATGCGCTGATAGCTATCGGCTACACGATGGTTTACGGCATCCTGCGTCTGATAAACTTCGCCCACGGCGATATATTCATGATGGCGGGCTACTTTATGATAATCTGCATGACGGATCTCATGATACCGTGGTATATATCTATCATCATCGTTATAGTCGCTACCGTCCTGCTCGGCGTTTTTACCGAGAGGATAGCGTACAAGCCTCTGCGTAATGCGCCGAGGATGTCGATAATGATCTCCGCTATCGGCGTGTCGTATTTCCTTCAGAATTTTGCGACATATCTTTTCTCGGCTCAGCCGAAATCCTACCCGAGCATCGACTTCCTTAATAAGAGGATAACCATAGGCGATGTCTCGACCTCGATAGTTACATTCATAACTCCCATTCTGACCATTGTGCTCGTCGTGTGCCTTGTGCTGCTTGTCAATAAGACCAAGATAGGCATGGCTATGAGAGCCGTCTCCAAGGATTTTGAGACCAGCCAGCTCATGGGCGTTAAGATAAACTACGTTATAAGCATGACTTTTGTTATCGGTTGCGCTCTTGCTGCGATCGGTTCTATCTTATATTTCACTCCGCGTCCGTCGGTGTATCCTCTCTCCGGCTCGCTCCCGGGTCTTAAATGCTTCGTTGCGGCCGTTTTCGGCGGTATTGGCAGCATCCCCGGCGCGCTCATAGGCGGATTCATCATCGGCCTTATCGAGACTTTTGTCAAGGGCAGCAGCATATCGGAATTCAGCGATGTTTTCACTTTCATCATTCTAATTCTTGTGCTGCTTGTTAAGCCCAACGGCCTCTTCGGAGAGAAAACAAAGGAGAAGGTGTGATAATGACCAAGAAATCAAAGCTGAACATCATTCTCCCGATAGCGTTCACAGTTGCGCTGCTCGCCTCGATGATTTATTGCGGCGAGTTCGCCTCGAGCGGCTCAATGTTTAAGTCCGTTCTCCAGCTCAGCGCCATTTATATGCTCCTTGCCGTATCGCTCAACCTCCTCAACGGTTTCACGGGGCTGTTTTCGCTCGGTCAGGCGGGCTTCATGACCATCGGCGCATATACCTACGCCATCTTCACCATACCCGTCAAATCCCGCGCGAGCGTTTACTACCTCTACGGCGTTGCGGATTGGCTCAAGAATATCGAGCTGCCCGTCATAATCGCCCTTATCGTTGCGGGCCTTGCCGCCGCGCTGCTTGCGGCTATAATCGGCGCACCCGTGCTAAGGCTCAAGAGCGACTACCTCGCCATCGCCACCCTCGGCTTCGCCGAAGTGGTCAGGATCGTGGTTGCCTCTTCGCCGCTCAATAAAATAACCAACGGCTCCCTCGGCCTTAAAAAGATACCGGGCTTCGAGTCGTATTACGGCATATTTATCGTTGCGTTCGTCTGCATTGCGATAATCATGCTTCTGCTCAATTCGACCTACGGCAGGGCGCTCAAGGCCATAAGGGATGACGAGATAGCCGCCGAGTCAATGGGCATCAACCTCTCAAGGCATAAGCAGATATCTTTTGTTATCAGCGCGTTTTTCTCCGGCATCGGCGGCGCGCTCATGGCAATGTATCTCGGCGCGGTCTCCTCGACCACCTTCACGATAGCCGTCACCTACTTCATCCTGCTCATCGTCGTTATCGGCGGCATGGGCAGCGTCTCCGGCAGCGTTATCTCCGCTTTCATCGTCATTGCGGCGAGAGAGTGGTGGCTCCGCTTCCTCGATGATTCGAGCCTCGGCGTCCCGCTGCTTAAGACAGGCTTCAGAATGGTCGTTTTCTCGGTCGTGCTGATGATAGTCGTCCTCTTCTTCAGACGAGGAATAATGGGCGACCGCGAGCTTTATAACATTGCCGGTTCGGGCAGCCGTCTTAAATCCAAGAAGGGGGTGCGCTCCAAATGAGTAATAACGTGCTCCGTATCGAGGATGTAACGATGCAGTTCGGCGGCGTCGTGGCCGTCAACAATCTCTCAATGGAGATAAACGAGGGCGAGATAGTCTCGCTCATCGGCCCCAACGGCGCGGGTAAGACCACCGTTTTCAACGCTGTTACGGGCGTTTACCCGCCGACCAACGGCCAGGTGCTTTTCCACGGCGAGCCTATCGCCTGCAACCACCCGCACGGCAAAATGCGTAAGCTCTACGCCGGCGAAAACCTCGGCAAATATACCAAAGTGGTTGAGCATACCCCCGATTTCATCGCAAAAAAGGGTATCGCAAGGACTTTCCAGAATATCAGACTTTTCAAGACCATGACCGTCTTTGAGAACGTGCTTGTGGCTAAGCATATGAGGCGCAGGAGCAATCTCTTCACCGCTACCTTCATGCTCAACCGCAAGGAGGAGAAAAAGATGAGGCAGGAGTGCCTCGAGCTGCTCGAGATACTCGGTCTCTCCGACGTCAAGGACGAGGTCGCTGCCAACCTGCCGTACGGCAAGCAGCGCCACCTCGAGATAGCCAGAGCGCTCGCAACTGAGCCTACGCTCCTGCTGCTCGACGAGCCTGCGGCGGGTATGAATCCGCAGGAGACCAACGAACTGACCGCATTCATCAAAGATATCAGGGATAAATTCCACCTGACCGTATTCGTTATCGAGCATCATATGAATCTCGTCATGGATATCTCGGACAGGATCTATGTCATCGACTTCGGCAAGCTCATCGCGAGCGGCAAGCCGGAGGATGTGCAGAATGATCCCAAGGTCATAGAAGCGTATTTGGGGGTGAGCGAGGATGAGTAATATACTTGAGATAAGAGATCTCGTCGTCTCATACGGCGGCATCGAGGCCGTCAAGGGAATCTCGCTCGACGTTGAGCAGGGCAAGATAGTGACCCTCATCGGCGCAAACGGCGCGGGTAAGAGCACCACCCTCAAGGCGATAAGCGGCATAGTCAAGCCCAAGAGCGCCTCGATCAAATTCAACGGCGAGGAGCTGGTCGGCAAATCACCCGACTATATCGTCTCCAAAGGAATCACCCTCGTGCCCGAGGGCAGGCGAGTGTTCCCGAACCTCACCGTGCTTGAGAATTTAAAAATCGGCGCTTATCTTCGCAAGGATAAGGAGAAGATAAAGGCGGATATCCACCATGTCTATGAGCTTTTCCCGAGGCTCAAGGAGAGGGAATGGCAGCTTGCAGGCACTCTCTCCGGCGGCGAGCAGCAGATGCTTGCGGTCGGCAGGGCGCTGATGAGCAACCCTAAGCTGATCATGATGGATGAGCCTTCGCTCGGCCTTGCGCCGCTGGTCGTCAAGGGCATATTCGATATAATTGAGACGGTCAATACCGACGGCATAACCGTCCTGCTCAATGAGCAGAACGCAAATATGGCGCTCAAGGTGGCGGATAAGGGCTATGTACTCGAGACAGGCTCTATCACCATGGAGGGCACGGGCGCGGAGCTTCTCGAGAACGAGGAGATCAAGGAAGCCTACCTCGGCAAGAAAAAAGCATAAAAATAACGGAGCTGTCTCGTTTGAGGCAGCTCCGTTTCGCTTTGTCATATATACTTTTTAATGAATCTCTCGACCGTTGACCAATAAAGCTCTGGGGCAACTATCGCGGAGGCGGCGTGCGGAGCGTTCGGCACTATCAGGCGCTCCTTTTCGCAGGCGGCGTTCTTATAGAGCGGGTAATTCATCCAAAGCGGAACGAAATCGTCTCTGTCGCCGTGGATAAAGAGCGTCGGGGTCTTGGATTTCCTGACCTGCTTCTGCGCCGAGGCTTCTTTGAAGTCGAAGCCTATCTTTATCTTCGCCGCAAGGTTTGCAAGCTGGAGGAACGGGGTCTCGGGCAGGCCGAGCGTGTCGCCTATCTGGACGCTGTATTCATCCCACACCGAGGTGTAGCCGCAGTCCGCAACGGCGCAGACTACGTTTGAGGGCAGTGCCTCGCCCGTCGTCATCATCACGGTGGCGGAGCCCATCGAGCAGCCATGCAGGATTATCTTGCAGCCGGGGTGCCTCTCGACGATATAATTTATCCAATCGACTATATCGAGCCGCTCAAGCCAGCCCATCGAGCAGTATTTATGCTCGCTTTTGCCGTGTGCCCTGAGATAGGGGGCGAGCACGTTGAAGCCCATGCGGTAGTAGTGACCGGTAAATACGCTGTCCGCCTCGGGCGAGCCGGTATAGCCGTGGCAGGTGATGACAAATATATTCGAGGGTTTCTCCGCCTCATAATAAATGGCATGGAGGCACTCGCTGTGTGAATTAAAGGTGAAAACATCCTTATAAACCACGCTGCGGTAGAATTCAAGCCCCTCCTCCTTGGCGGGGGATTCGGTCAGCAGCGAATGCTCCTCCTCGCTGAGCATCGTCTTGTGAGTGAGGCGTTCAATGCCTTTTTGGCTCAGAAAATTCTCGACGAAGTAGTTGCCGGCTGCGGCGCAGGCAGCGCCCGTCATTGCAGCGGCGGCAGCGGTGAGCTTCAAAAAAGTTTTCGCTTTCATTTCTCTCTCCTGTTATTCGGAATATTTATGCCTTTGGATTTTAGCGGTGGTAGTCTTGATGAATTCGGTGCGACGGATCTTGAAATCGACTATCTTCTTGTATGACGGCAGCTTCTCGTTGACGGCTTTGACGACGTTTTTGAAGATGCTCTTGAGCTCGTCGTCGCTTATCTCGTCCTTAGTTTTGCCTGTTTTTTCATGTATTTCCTCAAAGTCGGGGAAAATTCTTGCCGAGACGATAGTCTCTCCCTTGCTGTTCTCGTCGCCGACTACCAGGCACTCGCCGACAAGGTCGCTTTCGCCGAGGTGATACTCCAGCTCCTCGGGGTAGATATTTTTGCCGTTTGCGGTGACGATAACATTCTTGCTCCTGCCGGAGATATAGTATCTGCCCTTTTTATCGACATAACCGAGGTCGCCGGTGTGGAAGAATCCGTCCTTGTCGATGACCTTTGCGGTCTCCTCGGGGTTATTGTAGTAGCCGAGCATGACCATGGGGCCTTTGACGCATATCTCGCCGATGCCCGTTGCGGGGTCGGTGTCGATTATCTTCGCCTCAACGCCGGGCAGGGGAACACCGACGGATTCCGCTCCGTGGAGCCTGTCGTGGTTGATTATTGCGAGCGGGGCGCACTCGGTGAGTCCGTAGCCGAATATTATCTGAATTCCGAAAGCGTCGAAATCCTTGAGTATCTGCGGGTTTATCGGTGCGGCGCCGCAGAGAATAAGGCGCATTGAGCCGCCGAAGGTTTCCTGTATCTCGCCGAAGAATTTCTTCTTGAGATCGAGACCGACGTATGAGCCGGCCTTGCAGAGCACCTTGCCTACCTTGAAGAGCTGCTCGCCGTGGGGCTTCGCATGGATGGCTTTCATTATCCTCTTGTGGACCGTTTCGAGTATCAGAGGCACGCTGACGAAAACGGAGGGGTTGAATTCCTTCATATTCTTCAGCACATATTTGAAGCCGTCGCAGAAAGTGACCTTCGCGCCGCAGTAGGGGGCAAAGAACAGAATTATCGTGCTCTCATAGGTGTGGTGCAGCGGCAGCATCGAGATGCCGCAGTCCTCGGGCGAAATCTTGATAACGCCCATAGCGGCCATGACCTCGGAGCAGAAGTTCCTGTGGCAGAGCATGACGCCCTTTGAAGCGCCCGTTGTGCCTGAGGTGAAGAGCAGGGAACACATTGCCTCGGGGTCGATAACGGCGTCAAGATATCTCCTGTCGCCGCTGTCGAGCAGAGCCTGTCCGCGCTCAAGGAGCTTCGCAACGGTCAGCGAATCCTCGCTCGGCTCGTTACGCATATAAACTATCGTGAGGTCATCCTTCATCTCCGCCCTGCGCCCGTCGAGCTTCGAGGCGAATTTGCCGTCGCAGATGAGCAGCTTAACATCGGCGACGTTCAGGATGCTGTTGATATCGTCAAAAAGCAGCTCGCGGTCTATCGGCACTACAACGCCCACGCCGCAGACCGTAGCCATATAAGAGAGGCACCATTCATAGCAGTTGTCGCCCGCAACGGCGATCTTTTCGCCGGCAAGCCCCATGTCCGTCAGCGCCGTGCCGAGGCAATTTATCTCGTTTCTGTAGCGCTTGTATGTAATTTCAAAATGACCATTTTTACTGTTTTTGATTTCAAATGCAGGCCTGTCGCCGTAAAGCTCCGTGCTTTGGTTTATAAGATCTCTCAGATCCTTGATAGGCCTGACTTTATAAAACGGTTTTGTCAAAAAGAACACGCTCCTATTCAGAATAATAAACTGTTAAAATTTTATCACATTGAAACTGAATATTCAAGGAACAAAATATTAATATTTGTCTCATATTATTAAGATTTCTCTAAATATTGCCGCTTTCGCCGTGACAGTGTCTAAATGTTGTACTTTTGGGAAAATGTACGTGGGGTTGCTTGAGCAAATGAAATATCGGTATTATGCCGTATTGTGCCTCTGAATTCTACAAAAAAGTGCAAAAACCGTCCGCAAATCATCATTAAATATTGACAAAGTATTAATAAGCTGATAAAATACTTTCTGATTTCGGCTTTTTGGCGGCAGGTAATTTTTAACCGCTTTTTCGCCCAAAAAGTACACTTAACAGAGAGGTTTTGCAAATGGACTTTTTATCGTTTCTGTATCAGAATGTAGTTGATAATTTCAGCTACAAGATGATCGCCATGTGGGTGATAGGCGGCTTGCTTATCTACCTTGCCATCAAAAAGGATATGGAGCCTACGCTCCTGCTGCCGATGGGCTTCGGCGTTATCCTCGTCAACCTGCCGCTCTCAGGCGTTATCGACCAGACCGTCAACGGCCTGCTCCAGCGCGGCCCCCTCAGCGTGCTTTATGACGCGGGTATCGCAAACGAGCTTTTCCCGTTGCTGCTGTTTATCGGTGTCGGCGCGATGATAGATTTCGGCCCGATACTCTCGAACCCCAAGCTGATGATCTTCGGCGCGGCGGCGCAGTTCGGCATATTCTTCACCCTTTGCACCGCTTCAATGTTCTTTGACCTTAAAGACGCCGCTTCCATAGCAGTTATCGGCGCGGCGGACGGCCCGACCTCGATAGTCGTGGCAATGATGCTCAACTCCAAATATCTCGGCGCTATCATGGTCGCCGCTTATTCGTATATGGCGCTTGTGCCCATCGTGCAGCCGCCCGTTATCAAGCTCCTCACCACCAAGAAGGAGCGAATGATCAGGATGCCCTATAAGGCAAAGCAGGTCTCCAAGACCACGAGGATCCTATTTCCCATCATCATCACCATCATCGCAGGTATCGTTTCCCCGAACTCCGTTGCGCTTGTCGGCTTCCTGATGTTCGGCAACCTCATCCGTGAGTGCGGCGTGCTTGATTCACTCTCCGAGACCGCTCAGAAGGTGCTTGCAAACCTCATCACCATATTCCTCGGTATCACCGTCGCCTCCCAGATGCAGTATGAGAGCTTCCTCAAGTTCGACACGCTCCTCATTCTCCTTCTCGGCCTTGTCGCCTTCATCTTCGACACCGCCGGCGGCGTGCTCTTCGCCAAATTCCTCAACCTCTTCCTCAAGGAGAAGATCAACCCCATGATCGGCGCGGCGGGCATCTCGGCTTTCCCGATGTCCGGCAGAGTCGTGCATAAGATGGGTCTTGCTGAGGATAACCAGAACTTCCTGCTCATGTATTCAATGGGCGTCAACGTCTCCGGTCAGATAGCCTCGGTCATCGCGGGCGGTCTTATCCTCAACTTCTTTGCGAAATAACGAAAGGAAAGGGAAACAATAATGTATTTATCAATCATTTCCGCACTTAATGTTTTTGCCCTGTCTCTGTGTGCGGGCATCGAGTTCAACCCTCACGCATTCATTGATAATCTGCCCTATATGGCCAAGGGAATGCTCGGTATATTTATCGTTATCGGCATCATCATCGCTATCACCAGCCTGTTGAATGTCGTTACCTCCGGCAAAAAGAAAAAGAAAGATAAAAACGACTGATAACCGCATTCGGTGCGATAAAGCCCGCCGTGTTAAGAAGCACGGCGGGCTGATTTTTTACATTTTTAAAATATTATTGAGAGTTATATTGACAGGCAAAATAAAACATGATACAATAAAATTGAAAAAAATACTAAAATGTCAAATACCACTTATTAAGATCAATCAGCTATATAATACCCACAATGGGTATAATGTTATCGAAAGAGGTGATTCCAATGTGGCATATCATAATTTATGACATGCTTATGTAATGAAACTTTTGATTTTGAAAGGAAGGAATGAACAATAATGAAGAGAATGGTTAGCATTTTAGTGGCTATTTTGTTTTTGCTGATTTTTCCGCTATCTGTTTTTGCAAATAGCAAAACATTAATGAATGAAATAAAAATTAATGAGTGGGAAAATTATAAAAAAATTTCTTCGATGAATGATAATGAATTACTATCTAAAGGATACAGTGAGGCTCAAATCAGTAAAATTCGTAGTTTTAACTATGAAGAGGAGATTCGCTTTCGTGCGAATCTTCCAGATGAAAAACTTGTGTTGTATGGATATACAAAAGAAGAAATTGATGAACTAAGGGCAGCTGCAGCCCTTAAAGAAATACCAGAATCTGTAATGAAAAGTATTTCAACTTCGACTATGACATCATCGCTAAAATATTTGCGCAATGGTTCTTATAGTGTTTTAGAAAGACCTATGTACTATGTAGATTTGGAATATACTTGGTCATGGAAAAGAATACCGTATTTTACAGTTGTGGATATGGTTGCTGTAGCTTTCAACTCGTCAGGAAGTGAAAGTTATGTGTACACTTCGGTTTCAGGATATAATGTTCGGGCTGATCTGATAGCTATAGAGAGTGGCTATTCTAATAGAACACAGGTAGAGCCGTGGGTTTGGGATACTTCAAAAGCTAATTCTGTTTCTGCATCATTTGCCGTTGCGATAAAAAATAATGATAGAACAATTACCCATTTTGCATATAATGGCACAGGTAGACTGAGATTGGAAAATAGAAGCAATAACGGAAGACTTTATATTGATGCTGCTTATGGTCATACGACAATAAATATCTACCCTACATATTCGCTTGATTTAAGCGGTGGTTCAGTAAGTCTGAATTTTAAGATAGGAATGGATGAACAGCATTGTGCCGGAGTCTTTTTGGAGGATTTTACCATAAGGTTAGCCGATGTGTATCATGGAACTATTTGGGGCAAAAATGGAACAGGTGGTACTAAATAGGAAGTGAGGTTAAATAATAATGAAATATGCATTAATCTCGTTCGCCGGTTTTGTGCTATTCGCTTTTATCCCTATTTTCGGCCCGCTTCAGGAGGTTGAGCTTGCCCACTGTGTTTTGTCGGGGCTTTTGGGCGCGGTCATCGTGTTGATCTCAATAGCTATTTACAAGCTGGATAAAGTCTTGGAACTGCTTTCAGCTGATAAAGATAAGAAATAATTACCGAGTCAAATCTTATATTATATTTCTCCTCTTTTTAGCAGCGTTGATAAAGCCCGCCGTGTTAAGAAGCACGGCGGGCTGATTTTTACATTTTTGAATAGTTGCGAAAGTTATATTGACAAACAAAATAAAGCATGATATAATTAAATTACGGAAAATACCGATGCAAGCCGGATAAAGCCTCGGAGCTGCTTTCAGCCGATAAAAACAAGAAATAATTACCGAATTAAATCTCACATCATATGTCTCCTCTTTTTCAGCAGCGTTGATAAAGCCCGTCGTGTTAGTCAGCACGGCGGGCTTTATCCGCTTATTTGGTTTTAATGAATCTCGGGCCTTCCTCGCCGAAGGTGCCGGTCGGGGCAAAGCCGTTTTTGACGAGCACCTTTACGGATATTTCGTTATCCGGGGCTGTCTCCGCTTCAACGGCGGTTATCTCGGGGCAGGCGACGACGGAATCCAGTTCTCGCATACGATAGAGGAGCAGATAGGCGGTCAGCTCGCCGCAGGGCTGCGCCTGACCGATGTCTACGGCGATACCAACGGCACCGGCAACCTCTACGAGCACAATATCCCGACCTATTGGGCGACAAGAGCCGTAAAAGACTGATTTAAGAAAAATTACCTTGACAGCTTACGCTTTTTTTGCTATAATAATTAACAGCGGATGCAGTGAATTTGCGAAGAAGCTTTTTAGCTTTGAAACATCATCACAGCATCCGTCATTCTTATTCTTAAATGAAAATAAAAATGTTCCAAAAGCATTAAATCTTGCCTGCCCCTGCGCCAAATTACGGCGTGGGGGTGCATTTTTATCAAAGATATTACAAAATTTGCATTTTACTATTGACAAATGAAGAATTTAGGTATAGAATAAGGGTAACAGATGTGTATTTGGTGTAAAATACTATGTAATGTTAATAGCTTGAATGTAATTTACACAATTTTTTCATCTCACACACTTTTGAATGTTCTGATCAATAATTAATAAATGAAACACTATCTGACCTGCCCAACATAAACCCGAGTGGGTCAGAGCCGAAGCAATTTCGTCTTCTCCCTGAGGAGAAGGTGTAGGGCCTGCGGACGGATGAGGTGTGCCGCAGGCAGCAAGCACATTGCCGAAATATAAAACCGTTGGCGACGGGCTGAGTGAGAGACAGTCAAAATATCAGCATATATTAATTATTCCATTTACAATCTCTCCGCCGCAACTTCGTTGCGCCACCTCCCTTTACACAAGGGAGGCGAGGGCAAGTGCAAATCTTCGGCAAGCACTTGTAGGGGACGGCGTCCTCGACGTCCCGAGAGATACCCTACAATGTAGGTTTTACAGCGTTAGGGGCGAACTGCGTTCGCCCGCCTGAATTTGCACATTACCGCACCATAAAACCGTTGCTGCCCCTATAGACTGAGGCGAGGCAAATCAAACTTTACAGCCCCTCCGATTTTTCTTTGCAAATCCAAAAAGAATTTGAAATGTAAATACACACGCAATCGAGATAGTGACTAATCGTCACGGGAAATACACAAAATCGGACAAAACACCAAAAAATTTCACATATTTCTTAAAATGTATTTACATTCATAATAATCTGTGATATCATAGCGTCGAAAGGTGGTGCAAGAATTAAAACATCATCGAAGCAATTAATTAAAAATAATGGTTGACAGATGATTTGATGTGATCAAAAGGCGGTCATGGCCCGACCGCTCAGAAAGGAATGGATTGGATGGAAAGGAACCTGGAACGCTCCGTAAGAGGGTATATCGGTTCGGTCAAGAAGTCACTTGTGTGCAGCGGCGTTCAGAAGAAGCGCGTTGCCGCAGAGATCGAAGACGATATCTACGCTTATGCCGAGGAAAACAGCGTTAAGTCGATCGACGAGATCGTTACGTATTTCGGCGCACCCGAGACTGTTGCAGAGTCTTTTATCGATCCCGGCCAGAATGGAGAGATAAGACAAAGAACAAGTCTCAAGAGAGCTTTTATTGCTTTTGTTTGCATTATTGCAATGCTGCTTGGTGCTTTCCTGACTACGACTTATGTTGACTCTCATAGAAGCAACTATGGTTATGTCGACAATGAAGTGCATGAAAGAGCAGCAATCGAAATCCCGGTATTCGTTATACAATAATAGAATAAAGGAAGTAATAGAAAATGAAGAGAGTATTTGCAATCGTTTTTTCAGTAGTTTTTGTCTTTGCGGCAGTAGTTCCGGCATTTGCAGTCAGTGCCGCTACAAAGACAGAAACATACACCGAGTATTATGATGACGGTTCGTATACCGTTGTAACGATCACCGAAACTCCGGTTATCAATGGTGCCAGAGCGGCATCAAAAACGAAGTCAGGCACAAAGACTTCAAAGTACTATGATTCTGCCGATAAACTTCAGTGGACTGCAACGGTAGACGGAACTTTCACCTATAATGGTTCATCCGCCACCTGCACAAGCTCAACGGTTTATCACGAGATCCTCAGCAGTAAGTGGAAATGTCATTCGGAGACCGCCTCCAAGAGCGGCAACACCGCAAGAGGTGATTTTGTATTCTATCTCTATACGCTTGCTCTGATCCACATTAACACCAGAGAGGCGCACCCCGTCCTCACTTGCAGCGCTTCGGGCGTTTTATCCTGATGCTTGCAATAGCTCATATTGTCAAATAATTAATTGTCGGGTCACCACCGATCACATCCTATCTCTTTCTGCCGACCATAAAAATGCTCCTGCGAGGTTCGCCCCGCAGGAGTGTTTTTGTTGCGCCGATTTAACAGCAAGCCGTCAGTGGGAATTCGCCTTCTCAGCGAGACGGATAAGGTGGGCAGCAGGCGGATTTCCTTTTGATTTACCGGATGCCGAGATCACTCCTCCGCCTTGCCGTTTTGCCCGAGCATTGCGAGCAGCGGCAATATCAGGCTGCCGACGGAGTTGCCGAGCACGGCGGCAAGCTCAAAGCTCAATACTTTGATGCTGAATATCCCCGATGCGCCGAAATAAAACATATCGGCTATCGAATGCTCAAACCCGCTCAGAATAAACACGGGAATGCAAAAGATTATCCCGATCGGGGTCTTTTTCTCCTTGAATATCTGCACCGCGAGATACATCAGCACTCCGCAAAAGACCGCGCGGATAAATGTGCCCATGAAGCTCTGCCCGAGCTTTGCGCCGCAGAGAGTCGCCGCCTTTTCACCGAGGGCGGGCATGGCGAAGCGGATAAGCATTCCGAGCAAAAATGTGACGGCGAGATTGACCGCAAGCCCGAGCGCCAGGGAGAGCGCGTTCTTTTTGGAGCGGTCGGTTGCGAGGTAGCCGATCTTGCCCGTGAAAAGATAGTAACCGAGGTAGCAAATGCACAGCAGCGCAACGGAGAACAGCGCCGCGCCCGCATATTTGTTGTCGCAGGCGAGATAAACGCTGCCGCCTATTGCTATAAGGATCCCTGCCGAAATGCTGTTGACTGCGGTCTTTATCATGTGGAGTTCCTCTCTTTCTCTCACCGCCGATTTTGTCACTGATAAAACAAAAAGGGCGCAGCTAAGACTCAACTTAACTGCGCCCAGACGGTCGGCATTAATAACGCTTCCTGCTCCCTTGCAGTGAACTGCTTATCCGTCAGTAACAGGAAGATGCCGATATTATATCATAGTGTTTGCGCGTTGTCAACCGCCCGCTTATGATAGGATATCTAAATTTATTGATAGCTTTTCGTAAGCATTTGCGGGTTGATAATTATATAATCAGACTGTATAATTATTTCGGCACAACGGTGACCGACGATGTGAGCAATCGCCTGGTCCGCTCCTTCAAAAAATTACAGAACGTAATCGGTTATACAGTCGTACCAATGGACATAGGTTTCTCCGTTGACCGTCAGCCGCTCGTTATCGGGCAATTTCTCGCTCCATTTTTGCTTGTAGCGGTCAAATGCCCAATCGTCGGCATTGAAGCGGCGCCAAAGAACAGTGCGCCCGTTTCGGTCAAGATACTGTTCGCTTACGACACCGAAGTTGTATGTCTCTATATCCATTACGCACACCGTGTCATAAGCCCTGCCGCCGATGGTGACGGTATATCTCCCGACTATATCGAGCAGGAACGGCTTGCTCGGAGCGGTGACAATGTCTCCCTCGCGAATTATGACGCCCTTTGGCTTAATATGCGTTTCATTTCCGCAATTGTTTTCGCCGAATCCCCAATTATCAATGAAGCTGTCGCCGTCAAGAAATGTGTAAAGGCGATGAATGCCATCGCGCATATGGCTCTCGGCGAGATAGCGGCAATGCGTATCGGTAAGCTGCGCAACGAATTTCCTTGAGACCTCGGTGTTTCCGCCCTCTGAATTGCATTCCATGGGGTTGTGGGTGTCGACTGTGATCTCAACGCCCTCGATCCCGTGGATTTCCGCTTTGCCGACTACCCGCATTTCATTGCTTTCTACTAATTCGCCGCTCGGCATGTCATACGAACCCCAAGCGAGCTTTTCACCGAGCCTCGGCACGATAAACCATCCCATAAGCTCCTCCCATATAACGGGGAACGGCGCTTTGTCGGACTTCTCAATTTTATATTCAGGCATAAATTTGGGCATTTTTCCCATGACCTTTTCTCCTTTCGGTTTAGGCGGATACGGATATTGCTTTTTGAAATTCGTTTTTGCGGTGTGCAAACGGCTCTTTACCGTGCCTACGGGAATCCCGAGCCGAGCGGCTATTTCGCTCTGCGGCATATCACAAAAGAAATATAAATGCAGAATTTCACGATCCTTTGCCGCGAGGCTTTCCATGGTGTCACGGACGTGATTTGCTTCCGTTAAACCTATTCTGCTGCAGCAAAAGACGGATTCGCTGATTTCGTCGAGCGGCATTTCCGAGGTCTTTGCCTGCTTACGGTAATAATCGTTGCATTTGTTTCGCGCGATACCTATCAGCCACGATTTGAAATTCGATTTGTCGCTCAGCCTGCCGAAGCCCTCATAAGCCGCCAAATATACTTCTTGCAGCACATCGTCCGCGTCAAACGCCGACGGCAGCCGATATTTAACAAATCTTTCAATGAAGCTCATGCACCCGCGAAGCATAATTTCAAAATCATCCATATCGTCACCTCCTTTGTGTGCTCTCAAAACCGGTTTCACCTATATAGTCGTAATAAATACCCGAAAGGTTCACTAATTTGAAAAAAATCAGAATGTGAAATAACCGCTCTGTGGTTGTGAAATTTTCTGCTCCGCAGAAAGTGAAATAAAATCCACCCGTCGCCGCAGCGATTTCACGCGCCGTCAGGCGTATTTCACATTGCGAAGCAATATTTCACCCACCCGAAGGGTGGATTTCGTTGAAAAAAGCACTTCCGAAGAAGTGCTTTTTTCTGGTCGGAGTGGCGGGATTTGAACCCACGGCCTCTTGGTCCCGAACCAAGCGCGCTACCATCTGCGCTACACCCCGATTTGATTTGAAGTTAAGTTTTATTCGGTCAATTTGTCGCTGTGCAATGTCTCCGCTGCGCTTCCCTCAAAAACATAGTCGCACTGCTCGCTTGGAGCGCTTCGCATTGCTCCTTGTTTTTTCACCTCAGAGCTTCGCCTGTTTCGTCCGCAGGACGCGGCGAATCTCTTCGCCCATCTGCGCTACACCCCGAAGTATTTAATTGCGGCGGAGAAATCCGCCGACTAAAGCATTATAGTATATTACGAGAGAAAAATCAAGTGTTTTTTTAACTTTGTTTATATTTTTTGCCTGAGGTTCGGTTATGCCGTACAGAGCAGCGGGCGGTGCGATTTACGCATATCAATTCCTCTTGAAAAAACCTCGTCGATGGGATATAATTATAATGTAAAACGCTCGCGAAAGGGGGTAAAACAGTGATTTTATATTTCACCGGCACGGGCAACAGCCGCTATGTTGCCGAGAGGGTGGCCGAGGTCATCGGCGATGAGCTGCTGGATATGACCGAGCGGGTCAAGCGTTCTGATACCTCCACCGTCAAGGCCGAGAGACTTGTCTTTGTCACGCCGACCTATGCGTGGAGAATCCCGAAAATTGCCGAGAAATGGATAGACGACACCGAATTCATCGGCGCAAAGCAGGTGTGGTTCGTCATGGATTGCGGCGGAGAGATAGGCGACGCCGCGAAGTACAACAAGCAGCTTTGCGGGCGAAAGGGCTTTGAATACATGGGCACGGCTCAGGTTGTCATGCCCGAGAATTACGTTGCGATGTTCTCCGTGCCTCCCAAAGAGAAGGCGAGGCAGATAATCAAAAGCGCAGAGCCGATAATAGCCGAAGCGGCGCAGAGGATCGCCGAGGGCGAGGCTTTCCCCGCTCCGCGCAGGAATCTCTATGACCGCCTGATGAGTGACGCAGTGAACCCGATTTTTTATCTGACGTGCGTTCGGGCGCACTCGTTCCGTGCCGACGATAAATGCATCGGCTGCGGCAAATGCGTGAAGCTCTGCCCGCTGAACAACATTACATTGAAGGACGGCAAGCCCTTGTGGGGCGGCAGCTGCACCCACTGCATGGCCTGCATATCATATTGCCCGACCGAGGCGATAGAATACGGCCGCCGCAGCGTCGGCAAGCCGCGATATCGCTGCGAGGATATATTAAAATAACTAAAAGAGGTTTAAGTATGGATAAGGCAAGGGTTTTCTTCACAAAAGAGCTGACCCCCGAGGCGGTCGTTGAGCTGTATAAGCGCCTCGGAGTTGAGCTGCCGGGCAAGGTGGCAGTCAAGGTGCATTCAGGCGAGGACGGCAATCAGAATTATCTGCGCCCGGAATTCATGCGCCCGATGATAGAGCCTGCCTCGACCTCGTTGAGAATTCGACCGACCGCGGCCGTGAGCACTTCATGGGGAGGGTCAACAGCCGCCACGGCACCCCATACCATCGACGCCGCCGAAGCCCTCGGTATCGGCGCTTAGAGCTATGAGGTGATAAACATTGACAATGAATAAAGTGATCGTTATCGGCTGCCCGGGCGCGGGGAAAAGCACCTTTGCCCGGACGCTTGCCGCCGCAACGGGGCTTGAGCTGCACTATCTCGACATGCTGTGGCACACGCCCGACAAAACGAACATAAGCCGCGAGGAATTCGACTCCGCCCTCGCCCGCATAATGAGCGGAGACGGCTGGATAATCGACGGCAATTATATCCGCACCCTTGAGATGAGGCTTCGTGAATGCGACACGGTGTTTATGCTCGATTTGTCTACCGAGCTTTGCCTTGAGGGCGCAAAAAGCCGAGTGGGCAAGAAGCGGGAGGATATGCCGTGGGTCGAGGAGGAATTGGATGGTGAATTCCGTCAATGGATAGAGGATTTCGCCGCCGACTGCCGCCCGCGGATATATGAGCTGCTCGAAAAATACAGAGACGGCAGAGAAATAATCGTATTTCATTCACGGGAGGAGGCCGAGCGCTTCATTGAGCGTCTCGGGAGAAAATGATGATTCGTTCAGCCGATAACGGCGATATATCCCGCATTGCGGAGATACTTGTGTTTAACAATCGCATTAACTTTTTGCCGATATTCGGTGATGAGAGCTATTCCTTCGGCGAGATGCAGGTGCTGAGAGTCGCCCGTGACCTCACCGAGGACAGGCTCCGTAATTTCTTTGTCTATGACGACGGGATCGTGCGTGGCTTCGTCGAGATCGACGGCGAGGAGCTAAAGCGCCTGTATGTTGAGCCGCTGTTTCAAGGGCGGGGGATAGGCGCCGAGCTGATAGAGTTTGCCGCCGCAAGGGGCTGCCGCTTCCTCTGGGCGCTTGAGAAAAACGAGCGCGCGCTCCGCTTCTATGAACGCCATGGCTTCACCGATACGGGCGAGCGAAAATACGAGGATGGCACAACGGAATACTTAGTTAAATTAAGCAAGGATTGAGATCGGTTTCGGCCGATCTTTTTCTTTTTAAAAAGCCAAAAGCACCGGAAAACCGATGCTTTCAGCTCTATAGAAGGATGTATGATCGCCTTGGGCTTCGGGCGAGCTGCGGATTCTCACTCAAAGCCGTCGGCAGAAGATGTCGTGGAATTGATATCAGTCCTCGTTCTCTTCTCTGGCTGCCTCGACTATTTCGTCGGGGATAGCCTCGCCGTGCTTAACGACGAGAATGCAGAGCGCCGAGAGAATGAACGCGATCGGGCAGTAGTAGAACAGCGACATATAAGTGCCGGTGAACATACGCACTATACCGTAGATGATGGGGGTGGCTATCTGAGCCGAGAAGGTTGCGGTGTAGTAGTAGCCGGTGAAAGTACCGACCTTGGCGATGCCGCCTATCTCAAGCACGAGCGGCAGGGTGTTGACGGTGATGAACATATTCGCTGCGCCGCCGACGATGAGAGCGACCCAGATAAGAGCGCCGCTCAGGGCGTCTATGCCGAGGTTCTCGGTGAGCAGATATGCGCCGAATGCAAGGATGAATATAAACAGACCGCCGAGTATGGTCTTCTTTCTGCCGAATTTCTTGCCGAGCCAGCCTGCGGGGAGGGCGGCAATTGCGGAGGCGGCTGCGAATGCGGTGGTCATGATGGTCGCTTCAGCGGTGGTCTTGCCGAGTATCTCAGCGGCAAAGAGAGCGAAGAAGGTGGAGATTGCGTTGGTGCCGCAGAAGAGGAAGAACAGACCGATGAGCATGAAGATAAGGCTTCTTCTCTCGGCGGAGGAGAGCTTCTCGGCTTTCCTTGCGGCCTTTTCGGCCTTGAGAGCTTCCTTTTCGGCCTTTCTTCTTGCTGCTTCGTCGGCCGCCTGATTCATCTCGCCCTGGATCTTGATCCTGCTGTCAGGCTCCTTAACAAAGAAGAGGATGACGAGCATACCGATTATCATGACTATTGCGCCGAGCAGGAAAACATAGGGGAAGGTAACGTATTCGTCAAAATCGTCCGCCTTTGAATTCACACCCGTGACCGCGCAGTAGATGGCGGTGACTATAGTGCCGGCGAAAAGGCCGATAGCGCTGCCGAGGCCGCCCATGAGGTTGATGACGGCATTGCCCTCGGAGCGTATCTCACTCGGGGTAAGGTCGGGCATGAGAGCAACAACAGGCGCTCTCCAAAGCGACATGATAAAGACAAAAAGGATGATGAAGAGCATCGTCAGCGGGAGCGAGCCGCTCTTGACCGCGACGAGAGGAATTATTGCAAAAAGAACGGCAGATATCGGAGCGCCGAAGATAACATAGGGGCGGCGCTTGCCGAAGCGTGAGTGGGTGTTATCCGACAGCTTGCCGAAGGTCGGCTGGAAGATAACGCCGAAAATATTATCAAAGGTCATTATGATACCGATGAAGAGGGGGACGAGGGTGATGCCGCCCGCCGCGGTCGCCACGTCCTCGCCGTTGGCGGCTGCGAATTCAGCCAGCTTCGGGAAGGCTTCGTTGAGCTTGGTGCTCCATGAGGTGATGGTCGCACTGCTTGTTAAGAGCCTGTTGAGGATCTTGGTTATGTAGGGGTCGTAGATAGCCCACGCAATCGAGGAAGCCAGGAATCCGAAACCGGTGAGAATGGTGTGCGGATAATTGAGCTTACCGTTTTCTTTTGCGCAGAAATAACGGTTGTTCATTTCTTTTTCTCCTTATCATGAAAAATCTGTCGGCCGCCCGACGGGTATTAATTCAATCTATTATAACACTATTCAATTGGTTTTTAAAGACAACGATTTAACCTAAAAAAAGCGTCGTTTTTTGTGGAACTTGCCTACATTATCGCCGCAAGGGTCAGCATGGGGACTATCTGACAGAGAATTCGGTCAAGGTCGCCGACGGGCAGCGGATTCTCGCCCTTGCCCATCTCAACAGTGAATGCGGGGCGGTCAAAATACTCTATGAACCAATCCTTAAAGCCGCCGTGGGAGGCAAGACCGTCGTTCTCGACGAGGCGGTAGCCCGATGCGGCCGCAAGTATGCGGGCTATCCGTTCGCTTGCGGGGGGCAGTCGATCGCCGTAGCGCCAATAGATCTCCTCGCCCTGGCTGTGCAGCGCTATAGCCATCCTCGGCTGACGAACTCTGCAAAGAGCGACGAGAGCTGCCGTCTCGGGCTCGCTCTCCGCCATATATCCGCCGTATCTCCTCGGTGCGGGGCCGAGGATGCCGCTGTCTATCTCAAGCTCCCGCAGGATATCCCACCCGGCGTCGAAATTGTGGTTGATGTCGACTCCTCTTGCGTTCGCGTTCCATTTCTCATCCGAAGCGGCGCAAATGCGGCTGACCTCGGCGGAGTATCTGCCCGCGCCGTCGCAGCCGTTTATTGCTATCTGAACTCCGTCGGGGTTGACGCAGGGGACGATTATCACTTCACGGGTGATGCAGCGGGTGTCGATGCCGCAGAGTTTTTTGCCCGTCGCTCTTGAGCGCAGCAGCAGCTCGGCGAATCTCAGCGCCGCAAGGCAGGTCAGCCACTCCTGGCCGTGAAATCCCGCCGCTATAAGAAGCGGGTCGGAGCTTCTGCCGATGCCGAGCGAGAATATCCCCCTTGAGCAGAGCGAGTGCCCTATCAGGCGGCAGTCCAGCGACGGAAAGGCTTTTTTCAGCGAAAAAATCATTTTTCTCTGATTTTCTGTTGTTAAAACGGTTGCGTTTGTGATATAATCCATATCAGCACCACCATAGCATATTTTAGTATATAGTATTCAACGTGATGCCGATATAAAACTTTCGGAGGTAAACTGTATGGAGCTTTCTGAAAAGACGGTCAAAAAGAATTATGTATACAACGGGCGCATAATCAACGTCCGCTGCGACGAAGCCGAGCTGCCCGACGGTAGACCCTGCACCCGTGAGGTGGTCGAGCATCACGGCGGAGTCTGTATCGCGCCGCTGACCGACGACGGCTGCTTGCTCTTTGTCAGACAGTTCAGATATCCTTATATGAAGGTCGTGCTTGAGCTGCCCGCGGGCAAGCTCGAGAAGGGCGAGGATCATTGCGAGGCAGGCAAGCGTGAGCTTGAGGAGGAGGTCGGCGCAGTCGCAAAAGATTTCGGCTTCATCGGCGAATTCTTCCCCTCACCGGGCTATTGCGGCGAGATAATCTATCTCTATATTGCAAGGGGTCTCACCTTTACCCACACAAATCCCGATGACGACGAATACCTCGAGATAGAAAAGATACCGCTGCAAAAGGCGGTCGATATGGTGCTTGCGGGTGAAATCCCCGACGGCAAAACTCAGGCGCTCGTGCTCCGCACCGCAGAAATGCTCAGGAGGGAGAGCGACCGATGAAAAACATAATTCTTGCTTCCACCTCGCCCCGCCGCAGAGAGCTGCTGACCCTTGCGGGCGTTAAATTCGAGGTGCTCGCCCTCAATGTTGACGAAAGCGTACCAGAGGGCACTCCGCCCGAGAATGCGGTCGAGATGACGGCTCGCAAAAAGGCAATGGCTATAGCCGAGCGGCACGGCCGCTCGATAGTTATCGGTGCAGATACCGTGGTCGTGTGCGACGGTAAGATATTGGGCAAGCCTAAGAGCAAAAAGGAGGCTGTCGAGATGCTTAAAATGCTCTCGGGCAGGGAGCATCTCGTTATGACAGGCGTCTGCATTGCTCACGGCGGCGAGACCGAAATATATCACGTCGTCACCAAGGTGAAATTCTATGAGCTGAGCAACAAGGATATCAACGACTATGTCAATACCGGCGAGCCGATGGATAAAGCGGGCGCCTACGGCATACAGGGCAGGGGCTGCGTGCTCGTTGAGAGCATCGAGGGCGATTATTTCAATATAGTCGGCCTGCCGATATCCAGCCTTTGCCGTAAGCTCAAAAAGCTGGAAAACAAATAAGAAAAGATCAAACGCTCGAAATGTGTAATTTCGGGCGTTTTCAGCGTCTTTGGGGCAAAAATGTATACTTTTTGTAATCCTTCGCAGCTTTCTTAATAAAACCTTAAGGAAACCATAATAAATTTATTCCGACAAGGAAAAACAATTCAATTGTGTAATGGTATAATACTTAACATATGGGGAGCCGTTCAGAAACGGCAACAAAACGGGACAAAAGATGAAAAGGAGCAAATTAAAATGAATGTTTACGATTTTGATAATACTATCTACAGAGGCGAATCCGGCGTGGATCTCTTCTTTTATTATCTCAAGAAGGATCCGAAGCTGCTCGCAAAGATACCCTGGGGTCTGAACGCTGTGCTCAAGTATAAGGCGGGCAAGATGTCGCTCGAGCAGGCGCTTGAGAATTACTCGGGCGTGGTCGAGGATTATTGCCGGGGCATAGAGAATATTGATTCCGACGTTACCGAGTTCTGGGATAACAACAGCCGCAAGATAAAGTCCTTCTATCTCAGACAGCGCAGGGATGACGATGTTATCCTATCCGCCTGTATCGACGTTGTGCTCGAGGAGATATGCAAGAGGCTGAATATCAAGAATTATATAGCCTCCACCACCGACCTTGACAGCATGAAGCTCGTCAACTTCTGCTTCAGAGAGAATAAGGTCAAGGCGTTCAGAGAGCGTTACCCCGACGCAGTGGTCGAGAATTTCTATACCGATTCCTATAATGACCAGCCGATGATCGACCTCGCCCAAAATGCCTACCTCGTCCGCGGCGACAGACTCGTAAAAATAAAATAAACAATAACTCAATAAGATAAACCAAAACAGGGACTGCATCACACAGTCCCTGTTATTCTTTTATGCTTTTTTTCCGAAAATGCCGCCGAAGAAATTGATGATTTTACAGAAAAATTCAACGAGAAAATGGAACGCCTCTTTGGCTTTTGTCATGGGGACGTGTGCGGATTCGGCGTTATACGGTGTAGCGCCGCCCTCGGTTGCCGTTCCGATAACCGTGCCTTTGACCGTGCCGGCGTCGGCGTAATCCCACGGCTCAAAGCCCGCCGCAATTGCGGGGGAATACGGAGCAGGCGGCGATATCCCTGAATTCGCAATTTTTGATACTGAAATTGCGGGCGTTTTCATAGGATATGCACGGCGTTGCGTCATAGGCGGCCTGAGAAAAATCGCGCTCGTCCGAATATGAGAAGCCGTTGCCTCTGAATATGATATTCTCAAAAGAGATACCGTTTGCGCCGTCGACCGATATCATTGTTTCAAGCATTGCGCCGTCGACCGTGTATTCGGCGGGGCTGTCGCCGTCATTCGGGATCACATAGAGAATACCCTCTGCCTTGTCAAGATACCATTGACCGGGTTTGCGGAGCATTTCAAACACGTTTTCAAGGAAGAACCGGTCGTTTTGCTTGATGCTCATGCTTGCGTATTTGCTGAATTTGAAGTGGCCGCTTTCGCTGTCAAATGACGACACGGGCAGCATCTCATCCTTCCAGAAATGCAAAATTCTGACGATGAGGTCGGTCATATTTTTGAATTCACCGATTTCGCCTGCTTCGGCGTACATTCCGTTAAGCGGAGCAAAATAATAGTCGCTGCCATCCGCCTCGGGCATAATGTCGCTGTCGGAGATTTCTTTTACACGGAGATAGCCGCTCTCGGGGTATCTTGTCTTTGTGAAGGCCTCTCGTTCATTAAAAAGGATATTGAAGTCGGCATCCTTACCGATATCCTTTTTGAATGCACGAACGCCGTTCACGGTGCATTCTTCAAAACCAGTGTAGGGGACGCCCGAGGTGAACACCACACGTTCGCCGTTATATGCTTTGTATGTTACATCCGAGCTGTCGCTCTCGTCAAAGCGGACGGTTTCACTGATGGTGTATGTGCCCTCTCTGAAATAAACCGTAGCGCCGCTGCCGAGCTTCTTGGCCTTTTCTTTCGCCGCGGCGAGAGTGGCAAGAGGGGAGCCGATATCGCCCTCGGAATTGTCGCTACCGGTCGGCGAAACATATATCTCTTTTTTTTCGCTCTCAAATGTCGGCAGCGCCATGCCCGTGACGCAAGGCACGAAAGCCATAATGTTAAGCATTTCCATTCTCCTGTACTTCGGCAAAATCCGCTTCAGTAGTTTAATAAAGCCATTATATCATCTTTCAAAGGAATTATCAATTCCTTTAATGATGCTTTGCTGACCGATAAAACGGACTTAAGTATTTGCAGAATAAAGAAATTATCTTAATATATTGACAATCACAATCGGGAATATTATAATGAGTTTAGAAATAAAAGCAGAAAAATTGTTGACAATTGCGGATGCCGCAGGTGAATTCGGTACGCATTATTTTTTGAATTGCGATGTGAAAAAACGTCACAGCGATGCGGATAATTAAGGAGGCTGCGAATGGAATATCTTGCCCATATTGCCGATGACGGCAGAGAGCAGACAGTAGGCGAGCATTTGAGAAGCGCTGCCGAATACGCTTCGAGAGCGCTTGCGCCTGCGGGACTTTGCGAGGCGGGCTATCTTTGCGCGCTTTTGCACGACTGCGGCAAATACACAGAGCTGTTTGACAGATACATACATTCGAACGGTGAAATGCGCCGAGGTTCCGTCAACCATACTTTTTCAGGCGTTCGACTCATTATGGAGCGCTGCCACAATGAGCCGCCTGCAAGTACACGAGATATTTTCGGGGAGCTGTTGGCATATGCGGTCGGCGCTCATCACGGCGAATTCGATATTGCCGATGAAGACGGCAAAAACGGTTTCTTTCACCGAATGAAAAAAGAGGATATCGGCTATGAAGAAGCGGTAAGCAACTATACCGAGCTGTGCGCCGACACGGAGGAATTGGACAGACGCTTCAAGGCGGCCTGTGATGAGGTGACGCCGATATTCGATAGAATTACCGATATCGCAGCCGACAACAGCGAAGTGAGCTTTTATGTCGGTATGCTTTCTAGACTGCTGCTTTCGGCTGTTATCGAGGGTGACAGGCGCGATACCGCCGAATTTATGAGCGGGGTCAAGCGTAAGGACGACGAGATTCCCGATTGGAATGAATTGCTCGACAGCGTTGAGAAAAAGATTCTCGATTTGCCCGCAAATACGCCCGTGAATGTTGCACGCCGTAATATATCGGAGCAATGCAGACTTGCCGCTGAGGCGGGCTCGGGGGTTTATCGCTTGAATGTTCCTACAGGTGCGGGTAAAACGCTTTCGGCTCTCAGGTATGCTCTCGCCCATGCGGCAAAGAACGGTATGAGCCGCGTGATATTCACATCGCCGCTGCTGAGCATCCTTGACCAAAATGCCGAAGTCATCCGCAAATTTGTCGGCGACGATAGTTTGATTTTAGAGCATCATTCAAATGTTGTTCGTGACAGTGCGGACGGCGAAGCTCTCGACAAGTATGAGCTGCTTGCCGAGAATTGGTCTGCGCCGATAATTATCACCACTATGGTGCAGCTTTTGAATACGCTTTTCTCGGATAAAACTTCGTGCATCCGCCGCTTTCAGGCGTTGTGCGGCAGCGTTATCGTCATTGACGAGGTGCAGACCGTCCCGTGTAAAATGCTCTCTCTTTTTAATCTTGCTGTGAATTTTCTCTCGCAGGTGTGCAGGGCTACGGTGCTGTTTTGTTCGGCAACTCAGCCCTGCCTTGAGCAGACAAAACATCCGCTGATAAAGCAGCCCGCCGATATCGTGCCTTATGACAAGAAACTGCGTGATGTATTCAAACGGACGGATATTATTTTTGACGGCAGCCGTACCTTGGATGAGCTTGCCGCAAGGCTCGATAATCTTTTAAGTGTAAGCAACAGTCTGCTTATTGTTTGTAACCTGAAAAAGCAGGCGGAATTCCTGTTCAGATATATGAAGTCGAACCACGGCGATTGCCTCGTGTTTCACCTCTCAGCGGGTATGTGTATAGCGCACCGCAGAGCCGCGATAGAGAAGCTGAGGCAGGCGCTTGCGGCGTGCGGTGATAAAAAGGTGATATGCGTGTCGACTCAGGTGATCGAGGCGGGCGTTGATATTTCTTTCGGATGTGTTGTGCGCCTTGCGGCAGGGCTTGACAGCGTGATACAGTCCGCAGGGCGATGCAACAGGAACGGCGAGCTTGATTCGCCCGCTCCGGTGTATCTGATAAGCTGCGCCGACGAGAACCTTGCGGGGCTTGGCGATATCAAGGCTCAGAAGGATGCGCTGAATCAGCTTTTGACCGAATACAGTTTAAATCCGCAAGCCTTTGACAGCGACCTTGCGTCCGATAATTCAGTCGAGCGATATTATAGAGCGCTTTATGCCGCAATGCCTGACAGAGCGCAGGATTACCCTACAAAGCACGGCTTTACCGTCTATGACTTGCTTGCCGATAACGACGCTTTCGGCGGCAGGTGCGGCGAGAATGATCTGTTTGCCATGAGGCAGGCTTTTAAGACGGCAGGCAGCGAATTCAATGTGTTTGACAGTAACGGCGTTGACGTGATAGTGCCGTACGGCGGCGGGGCGGAGCTTATCTCTGAGCTTATGTCGCCGAGAGCCGAGCATGATATAACCTATCTGCGTTCTCTTTGTGAGAGGGCAAAGCCATACACAGTCTCCGTGTATTCGCATCAGCAGAGAATGCTCGAGGAGGCGGGCGGGATCTATCCGGCTGCGGGCGGCGCAGTGCGGGTGCTTTCCGCCGCAAACTACGACAGCGATGTCGGAGTGATCCTTGAGCCTGACATAAACAGTTTTATAGTTTAACAGGAGGTGTTAAAATTGCAGTATAAAAACGAGATTTCCTTTGAGGTGTGGGGCGATTATGGCTTGTTTACCGACCCGATAATGCGAGTCGGCGGCGAGAAATTCACCTATCAGGTGCCGACCTATGAGGCTTTGAAAGGTGTGATTTCTTCAAGCTATTGGAAGCCGACTTTAACGTGGTACATCAAAAAAGTGCGTATAATGTCGCCTATCCAGACCGAGGTCAAAGGGGTCAGACCTATTAAATACAACAACGGGTCAAACGACCTTTCGTACTACACCTATCTCAAGAAATGCCGCTATCAGGTGGTTGCTTATTTCGAGTGGAATGAGAATCGCCCGGAGCTTGCTCACGACCGCAACGAGCATAAGCATTACCAGATCGCCAAGCGTATGCTTGAACGCGGCGGCAGGCGGGATATCTTCCTCGGCACGCGAGAGTGCCAAGGCTATATCGCCCCTTGCGAGTTCGGCAGCGGCGAGGGAGCCTATGATGATATCCCCGAGCTTAGCTTCGGTATGATGTATCACGGCATGACCTACGCCGATGAGGCGTGGTCAGAGGAAACAAAGGGCCATATGACTGCAAACTTTTGGTTCCCGACGATGAAAAGAGGAGTCATCGAATTTCCGAGGCCTGAGGAATGCCCGCTTCACAAGACCCTGCGTGAAATGGAGATCAAGCCTTTCGGCAAAGAATACGATAATTTCAGCGGTCTTGAAGAATTTGAGGGGGTGACTGAATGGGATTAATGCAAAAAGCCGTCGAGACATATGACTGCCATGCCGCCCTCGCAGGTGTGCCCGACGCAATGAGAGAAACGCTCACCCCAATTTCCCACATCGTTCAGAACGCTCAGATCGAAGTGACCATTGATGCGAACGGCAATTTCATATCCGCCGCAGCGGTCGTCAAGGATAAAAAGAGCGAGCGCGATGAAAGCAAAACGATAATTCCGGCAACATATAAGTCCTCTATTCGAGCGAAATCACCTTGCGCTCATCCGCTCAGTGATAAACTGAGTTATCTTATTCCGTCATCGACAGAGCGGCACGGCCTCTACCTGAAGCAGCTTTCGGATTGGGCGAATTCGGAATACTCTCATCCGAAGGTAATGGCCGTGCTCAAGTATATTGAGAGTGAATCACTGCTTGACGACCTTGAAAGAAACGGACTTGTGACCAAAGATAGTAATGGTGAATTGGATGCGAGATATGATGATGACTTTGTAAGGTGGCGAGTTACAGGCGATGGCGCTGTTGCTCCATGCTGGGAGGATAAGAGCTTGATTGAGGCGTTCATCGCTTACAGTGAAATGCTTCGGGATGGATCTGATTCGGCGTTGTGCATGATTACCGGTGAAGTACTTCCGATAATTGAAAAACACCCGAAAGGTGTTGTCTCAGCCGCATACGGGGCAAAACTGATTTCGGCCAATGACAGCAGCAATTTCACCTATCGCGGGCGTTTCGCAGAGCCGTCTCAGGCGGCAACGATAAGCTATGTTGCCTCGCAAAAGGCGCATAATGCCTTGCGCTGGGTCGTTGCAAATCAGGGCGTCATCATAGGCGGCAGGACTTTCGTTTGCTGGAATCCGAAAGGCAAAGATGTGCCGAATGCCATGCACAGTCTGCTTAGCGTTAGTGACTCGCAGAAGAAAGCCGCTACGCCATCCGACTACAAAAAGCAGCTCGCCGATGCGGTGAACGGTTGGAAATTAAATTTGCCCGATAATGAGGATGTTGTTATCGCTTCGTTTGACGCTGCAACCACGGGCAGACTCTCCGTAACATATTATAATGAGCTGCGTGCGTCTGATTTCATCGATCGCCTTGCCCATTGGCAGCAGACATGCTGTTGGGAGAATAATCAATTCGGCTATCAGTCGCCGTCGGTACGCCAGATAGCTCAATGCGCTTTAGGCGTTGAACGTACGGAGTGGCTTGATGTTGATGACCGCATTCTCAAAGAGCAGGTGCAGCGTTTGCTGCATTGTGTTATCGACAAGGCCCCGATGCCGTCGGATATCGTGCAGGCATTGATGCACCGCGCCTCGATGCCGCTCGCATATAACAATATAAACCGCAGAAAAATACTTTTCACCGCCTGCGCCGCAATCTATGCGTACAGGACTCAGGCAAAAAAGGAGGAATGGACAATGTCTTTGGATAAGGAGAAAAAAGATCGCAGCTATCAATTCGGCAGGCTGCTTGCCGTTATGGAGAAGGTCGAGCGTGACACTTACACAGATGAGGGCAGAGAGCCGAACGCAATTCGTATGCAGTCTGTTTTTTGCGACAGGCCGCTTTACACTGCCAAAATAATTAATGATCGCCTTAATCCGTATTTTGAAAGGCTCAGACCCGGCAGCAGAGCTTATTATAAAAAGTTCATCGGCGAGATAACCGAGCAATTGAGCAATTATGACGATGCTCAGCTAAACAGACCGCTCGGTGATACTTATCTTATGGGCTATTACCTTCAGCGCAACGAACTTTATACATCAAAATCAAATGAAACCAAGGAGGAAATTGAAGAATGAGCGTTTTACAGAACAAAATAGACTTTGTGGTGCTTTTCTCGGCGGAGAAAGCAAATGTTAACGGCGATCCCCTCAACGGCAACCGCCCCCGCACGGATTATGAGGGCTATGGCGAAATGTCCGACGTGTGCGTCAAAAGGAAGATCCGCAACAGGATGCAGGATATGGGAGAACCGGTCTTCGTCCAAATGGCTGAAAAGGCGACTGATGGCTTTGACAGTCTAAGCGACAGGGCGGTCAAATGCATCGGCAATGTCAAGGATAAGGATGAGTACGCCGCCAAGGCCTGTGAGCTTTGGCTCGATGTGCGCTCGTTCGGCCAGGTCTTCGCCTTCAAATCGGCCGGCGACGCTTCTTGCGGAGTCAGAGGTCCTGTTTCTGTCCATCAGGCGGTCAGCGCTTCTCCCGTTGAAGTGCGTTCTATTCAGATCACAAAGAGTGTTAACGGTGAGCCTGCCAAAAAGGGCGGCCGCTCCGCCGACACAATGGGTCAGAAGCATTTTGTTCAGTTCGGGCTGTATAAGATCAAAGGTTCGGTCAATGTGCAGCTCGCGGAGAAAACGGGCTTCACTGACGAGGATGCGGCGGTACTCAAGGAGTGCCTCAGAACTTTGTTTGTAAATGACGCTTCCGCTGCCCGCCCCGACGGCTCCATGGAGGTCATTAAGGTTTATTGGTGGCAGCATAACTGCAAGGACGGTCAGTATTCCTCGGCGGCGGTGCATCGCAGCGTCCATGTGGAGCTTAAAGACGGCGTTACTTTCCCGACCTGCGTTGACGATTACAATATAACCGTTGATGAGCTGCCGGGGCTTGCGCTTGAGGAGATAGCCGGTGTTTGAGCCGGATGATTGCCTGATGATATCGGGTTTGCAGCATTTTAAGTTTTGCCGCAGGCAATGGGCGCTTATCCATATCGAGCAACAGTGGGCGGAGAATATACGCACTACCGAGGGCGAGATCATGCATGAGCGGGCGCATGACGAGAGCCTGCGTGAGAGCAGGGGTGAACTGGTGGTCAGTCGGGGACTTCGTGTGTTTTCGCTGACCCTAGGTCTCACCGGTCAGTGCGATGTTGTAGAGTTCCGCCGTGATGACAGCGGTGTGCCTTTGAACGGGCACGAGGGCAAATGGAAGCCGTATCCCGTAGAATACAAACGTGGTACGGCAAAAAGCAACAGCTGCGATGAGTTGCAACTCTGCGCTCAGGCGATGTGCCTTGAAGAGATGCTGTGCTGCGATATTTCGGAGGGCGCGCTGTATTACGGCGAAAACCGCCGAAGGGCAAGGGTCGAGTTTGCTAAAGAGCTCCGTAATGAAGTGCGTGATTGCGCCGAGCAGATGCATGCTCTGTATCGCCGCGGATATACTCCCGAGGTGAAGCCTACCAAGGCGTGCAATGCCTGCTCACTTAAAGAACTATGCGTTCCCAAACTGTTCAAAACGGGCACTGTGGCGGAATATATCCGAAAGAGTGTGGAGGATGAGCCATGAAGAAGCTGCTGAATACTCTTTTCGTTACAACTGAGGATGCCTATCTGAGCCTTGACGGTGAGAATGTCGTTATAAGCAAGGATAGGCAGGAACTTGCGCGCTTCCCGCTTCACACGCTCTCCGGCATTATTGCGTTCACCTATGCAGGAGCTTCGCCTGCGCTTATGGGCGGCTGCGCCGAGAGGGGAGTAAGCCTTTCGTTTTGTTCGCCGAGCGGTAGGTTTCTTGCAAGGACGGTCGGTGAGGAGAACGGGAATGTCCTACTTCGGCGTATGCAGTATCGTGTTGCGGACGACCCGTCGCAGAGCTGTCGAATAGCCCGCAACATGATATTCGGCAAGCTGTATAATTCAAGATGGAGTATTGAGCGCACCAAGCGTGACCACGCCATGCGTGTGGATATAGAAAAACTCCAATCCGCGATAGATAACCTCAAGGAGATCTGCCCGCGGGTTCTTGATGAAATATCGCTCGACTCTCTCCGCGGCAGCGAGGGCTTAGGCGCAAAGGCGTATTTCGGCGTTTTGGATGAAATGATATTGCAGAATAAAGAATGTTTTCACTTCACCGAACGCTCACGACGTCCGCCGCTTGACAAGCTGAATGCGATGCTCTCGTTCGCTTACAGTTTGCTTGGCGGCAATTGCACTTCGGCGCTCGAAAGCGTCGGCCTTGACGCATATGTCGGATTTATGCATCGTGACCGCCCGGGTAGGACTTCTCTTGCGCTTGACCTCATGGAGGAGATGCGCCCGTGCTTTGCAGACCGTTTTGTGTTGTCGCTTATCAATAATCGGGTCATTTCACCTAATGATTTTACCGAAACCGACAGTGGAGCAGTGCTGCTGACCGATGCGGGCAGAAAGAAATTCCTGCAAGCGTGGCAGGAGCGTAAGCACAACACGATAACTCATCCGTATCTCAAAGAAAAGATGGCATGGGGACTTGTGCCGTATGTGCAGTCACTTCTGTTGGCAAGATACCTTAGAGGGGATTTGGATGAATATCCTCCGTTTCTGTGGAAATGAGGTGGTTTGATTGATGGTGCTCATCACATATGATGTGAATACCGAGGATGCGGCGGGACGAAAACGATTGCGAAAAATAGCAAAACAATGCGTAAATTACGGTCAGCGCGTGCAAAATTCGGTGTTTGAGTGCTTGCTTGACCCTGCACAATGCAAACGGCTTCAGCATGAACTGTGCTCGATAATGGATGCGGAGAGAGACAGCCTGCGCTTTTACTATTTTGGAAACAAATATAATACAAAAATTGAACATTTCGGCGCAAAGAGCGGCTACGAAGCCGAGGGGGCGCTGATAGTGTGATGCGAAGTGCAAGCCGGCATGAAAAGACGCTGCGTTCGCACTTGAAAAAGTAGGAAGTATATCGTATAATAGAATTAAGGCGACAAGAGAAGGCGATAAAGTTGTTACGCTGAGCCGTATTTTGTTGCTTATGCGCAAATATGATGAAGAAAATTCAGCATGTTTGCTGTCGCACCCCGTCAGGGGTGCGTGGATTGAAATAGCCCAAGGCAAATGAAGATCATCCAGAACAGTAGTCGCACCCCGTCAGGGGTGCGTGGATTGAAATGGCATTACACCAAAAAAACCATTAATAAAAGTCTTAGCGTCGCACCCCGTCAGGGGTGCGTGGATTGAAATGACACCGTATAGTGTCATTAACTCGGTAAATATACGTCGCACCCCGTCAGGGGTGCGTGGATTGAAATAGAATTAGTGCCAAATTGACAACCAAAAGAGAAAGGTCGCACCCCGTCAGGGGTGCGTGGATTGAAATCGGCACATCTAATCCACCATGTCCGATAATCTCTGTCGCACCCCGTCAGGGGTGCGTGGATTGAAATTGCTCCGCCCGAATTTGTGTTGTGTACTCGGTCGTCGCACCCCGTCAGGGGTGCGTGGATTGAAATTTTGTCAGCCTCGGCGCATGAGCTCATGCACGATCGAGGTCGCACCCCGTCAGGGGTGCGTGGATTGAAATTTTTTCCAAGTTCCGGGGCGGTCTGCGCCACGATGGTCGCACCCCGTCAGGGGTGCGTGGATTGAAATCGTGATGCCCGGTAGAAACTGTGCGGATATGTTAGTCGCACCCCGTCAGGGGTGCGTGGATTGAAATAGCAGCTCGTCATGGCTGCCCGAGAGGAGCTTAACGTCGCACCCCGTCAGGGGTGCGTGGATTGAAATTCGCCGCTTGCGATGATCTTTGCCTCGATCTCGGTCGCACCCCGTCAGGGGTGCGTGGATTGAAATCTCAAGAGCTGCAACAGCAGCTTGCGAGACTCGCGTCGCACCCCGTCAGGGGTGCGTGGATTGAAATAATGACTGGCACCGAGGTGCCCGAAAGTGCCCCGTCGCACCCCGTCAGGGGTGCGTGGATTGAAATTAAAAAAGAAAGGAGAATAAAAAAATGGGCATAAATGTCGCACCCCGTCAGGGGTGCGTGGATTGAAATCTTGCCGGCGGCATCGGCAGAGCCACCGACAAGGCGTCGCACCCCGTCAGGGGTGCGTGGATTGAAATCTTTGATTTTAATTTGCTGCCCGAAAAAGCGCCCGTCGCACCCCGTCAGGGGTGCGTGGATTGAAATCTCGCCCCTCAAGCGAGGCGAAATTGATAACCTGTCGCACCCCGTCAGGGGTGCGTGGATTGAAATACCAATTGATTTAAAATCCGAAATCTACTTTTTCGTCGCACCCCGTCAGGGGTGCGTGGATTGAAATACAGCTCGTCATAGCTGCCCGAGAGGAACTTAACGTCGCACCCCGTCAGGGGTGCGTGGATTGAAATCCGCCGTCGCTGTACGAGGTGCAGATTCCGTCGACAGTCGCACCCCGTCAGGGGTGCGTGGATTGAAATCAGTAGCGGAAGGTTGCATTCCCGAGCTGATAGAGTCGCACCCCGTCAGGGGTGCGTGGATTGAAATCTCGGCGACAACGTCGACCTGCTTATAAACGCCGGTCGCACCCCGTCAGGGGTGCGTGGATTGAAATATCTTTGCTCGATACCTCTCGGCTCCTGAGCAGTGTCGCACCCCGTCAGGGGTGCGTGGATTGAAATCGCGTCCACGTCGATTATCCTTGTTTTGCTGTCTGGTCGCACCCCGTCAGGGGTGCGTGGATTGAAATCTTGCCGGCGGCATCGGCAGAGCTACCGACAAGGCGTCGCACCCCGTCAGGGGTGCGTGGATTGAAATTGCCTTTGCTCGCTTTTCCTCCTCGTATTCCCGGTCGCACCCCGTCAGGGGTGCGTGGATTGAAATGAGCGTTATATTTACTTTGGCGCTTAACAGTTTTGTCGCACCCCGTCAGGGGTGCGTGGATTGAAATCTCAGAACCAAACTTATACATTTTTCCGCCGGCGGTCGCACCCCGTCAGGGGTGCGTGGATTGAAATTGCGGTAGCAAGGGCGAGACTGGAACAGGCGGCGGTCGCACCCCGTCAGGGGTGCGTGGATTGAAATCCTGCAAATTATCTTGAGAAGAAAGAGGTATAAAGTCGCACCCCGTCAGGGGTGCGTGGATTGAAATGTCAACCCCGTACCCTCAAGATGAGTTAATCCGAGTCGCACCCCGTCAGGGGTGCGTGGATTGAAATTATTATTGCGATATCGCATGAGGAATATCTTTTTATCGTCGCACCCCGTCAGGGGTGCGTGGATTGAAATCTTTCCGCATGCGCCTATAATCGCACCGCCGCATTGTCGCACCCCGTCAGGGGTGCGTGGATTGAAATCAAGAAGTAACGCTCCCTGAAAAATGCGAGTTTGGTCGCACCCCGTCAGGGGTGCGTGGATTGAAATGATTTTATCGTCTTTAAGACCTTGCTCCACACTCGTCGCACCCCGTCAGGGGTGCGTGGATTGAAATAATCAAGCGATTTTTAGCTATGAAAGCGACGATGAGTCGCACCCCGTCAGGGGTGCGTGGATTGAAATTTATTTGGAAATATCTTGTGCGGCTCGTCGATTGTCGCACCCCGTCAGGGGTGCGTGGATTGAAATTTCTAACACTGTTTATTATACCGTAACTGTTATGTCGCACCCCGTCAGGGGTGCGTGGATTGAAATCTTGACCTCGAAAAGCTCCTGATCCATTGAGCGCGTCGCACCCCGTCAGGGGTGCGTGGATTGAAATTCGGGAATGTGCGCCAATGATGGCGTGAATGCCTGTCGCACCCCGTCAGGGGTGCGTGGATTGAAATCCCAGGGTACGGGCAGCAGCTCGGAACACAACATGTCGCACCCCGTCAGGGGTGCGTGGATTGAAATAGAACGCCCTAAAAAGCGTTTTGAGATTTAAGCGTCGCACCCCGTCAGGGGTGCGTGGATTGAAATAGAAAATGGAGGACTAAATATATGTTGTCTCAAGCGTCGCACCCCGTCAGGGGTGCGTGGATTGAAATCACTATTATCGTAATAATGAGCTCGCCGCCTTGTCGCACCCCGTCAGGGGTGCGTGGATTGAAATACACTTGTGTTGAACCGAGAAAAAACATAGTCGAAGTCGCACCCCGTCAGGGGTGCGTGGATTGAAATTTGACGTACGCCTGATCTGCATGGATGAGCACACCGTCGCACCCCGTCAGGGGTGCGTGGATTGAAATGCGGAGTGGGATAAGAGCAACAAGCGAACCCTGCTGTCGCACCCCGTCAGGGGTGCGTGGATTGAAATGTAACACAGTTTCCACTCGCCGTGTTTGACCTCGTCGCACCCCGTCAGGGGTGCGTGGATTGAAATACGCGAATGAATGGAAAGGACGAACGAAAAGACAAGTCGCACCCCGTCAGGGGTGCGTGGATTGAAATCAGCGAGGAGTTTATTAGTGCCTGGCGCATCGGTCGCACCCCGTCAGGGGTGCGTGGATTGAAATTCGGGAATGTGCGCCAATGATGGCGTGAATGCCTGTCGCACCCCGTCAGGGGTGCGTGGATTGAAATTTGCTACGCAGCGTTATGACGGTATTGATTTAAAGTCGCACCCCGTCAGGAGATTAATGTTTGATTTTTGATTAGTGTGTAAAATTTTAGACTTTTTGTATAAATATAAATGGAGGAATTTACAATGAGAAAGAATATTACATTGTTTATTTTGAAAGTATTAAGTAAAACTGACATTAAAGATTTTATTTTGATAATCTCTTTTAATAGCATTTCATGTATAATTCCGCTTGTTTGTACAAAGCTCGTTAGTAATATCGTATCGTTGTTTACTGGGGATGTTTTATTAAATAAAAATGCATTGTTACTCACAACATTTGGTTATTTGTTACTTAACATATTATTACAAATTATACAACCGATACAAGAATTTGTACACCAAAGATTTCAAGATAAGGTTGGAGCAACAAGTGAAGAAATGCTTTATAGAAAAATCAATTCATTTAAGGGCATTGATTGTTTTGAAAACCACGAGTTTTACAATAAACTGTTGCTTGCAAAGAATGGGTCTGGAATAAGATTTATTTCTATTACTGATATGTTTACATCAGTTTTCTGTGGAATTATTACAGTTATTATATCTTCCGTATATCTTGTTCAAGTACATTGGGGAATTGCAGCTATAGCTCTTCTTTCTATTTTCCCTGCGACTGTATATAATTTTTGGGCGGCTAAAAATCGTCTTTCACTATTCCGCTCTCAATCTGAACCTGCGAGAAAACTACAATATTTTGGTGAGCTTTTTACTCAAGCTAACTACACAAAGGAAATGCATCTTTTTAATCTTGGTGCCTATATTATAAATAAATATAAAGAATTGTTTGCTTGTGAATTTGCGAGAATTAACACAGAAAGAAAAAAGTACGCACTTGTAGGTGTGGCGTGTACAACTTTCAGTGCTTTGTTGAGTGGAACCGCATTATTTATGTATATACAAGCAGCACTAACAAAAAGAGTTGAAGCAGGAAGTATTGTTTTATATATATCTTTGCTACCTCAATTTGTAAATGGGTTACGTGCAATTATTAATGGTATTACGCAGACAAAAGTCAATAATAATTATGTGCAACATTTTGTTGATTTTTTGAATCTTGAAGTTCCTCAAAAAGGGGATAAACTACTTTGTGATTCTATAAAAAGCATTGTTTTTGAAAATGTTTCCTTTAAATATCCAGGGTCGGATAAATATGCTTTAAAAAATGTGAGTTTTTCATGTGTAGCACCCCAACTCGTAGCTATTGTAGGAGAAAATGGATCGGGAAAAAGCACATTAATAAAACTGTTACTTGACTTGTTTTCTCCTGATAGTGGTAAAATTTTGGTTAATAATGAAAATCTTCAAAATTTAAATATTGATTGTTACCGCAATGCGGTTTCCGGGGTATTTCAAAGTCCAGCAAAATTTGCTTTCTCTGTAAATGAAAATCTTAAGCTGGCAGATGTTGAAGCAGATATTTCTCAAGATATGATTATATCAGCGTGTGAGACAGCAAGTGCTGACGAATTTATTTCACAATTGCCAGATAAATATGAAACTATTTTGGGAAAGCAGTTTCGAGGTGGAACTGAAATATCAGATGGGCAATGGCAAAAGTTATCGCTTGCAAGAGCAATATGTTCTAATGCAGATATGATGATTTTCGATGAGGCTTCAGCCGATCTTGATCCTAAAGCAGAGCATATGTTTTACAGATGCATTAAAGAATACGCAAAAGACAAATTGACATTTTATATTACGCATCGGTTATCAGGAACAAAAGATGCTGATTTGATTTTAGTTATGAATAACGGTCAATTAGTAGAGAGTGGAACTCATAAAGAACTTATAGAAGCTGATGGGATTTACAAAAAACTTTATTTTATGCAAGCGGATGGTTATAAGGCTTCAAAATGAAAGAAACAAATCTAATTCAATCAATGACAAATATAAAAAAAATAAGGTTGTTTAATAATTCATTATTATATGGTAATCCAAAAGTATATTTGGATTTTTCAAGAATAGACTTTTTCTGTTTTCGCAAATTGCAATAGCAAGTTGAAACAATTTCATAAAACGCAGTAGAAAGGTCAATCCGCCGCAGGCTTCTTGAGGGAGGAGCGTAGCGACGAGCGAGAGAAGCCTGCGGCGGTCGCACCCCGTCAGGGGTGCGTGGATTGAAATTTAGATGCCGGGCGGACTTCGACGAAAAATAACGCTGTCGCACCCCGTCAGGGGTGCGTGGATTGAAATTGCTCGTAAAAATGTTATTTTGGGTGAGATTATGGGTCGCACCCCGTCAGGGGTGCGTGGATTGAAATAAAAAGTCCATCGTCGAGCTGACCAGCAAGCTCGCGTCGCACCCCGTCAGGGGTGCGTGGATTGAAATACTGTTGCAGTTGACCGCTATCGCATAGGTCTCAGTCGCACCCCGTCAGGGGTGCGTGGATTGAAATAGCCCGTCCTCTTTATACAGCACCTTGACATTTGAGTTGCACCCCGTCAGGGGTGCGTGGATTGAAATCGGTGACCCGGTCGGCACCCGCTACGGTCACAGGGGTCGCACCCCGTCAGGGGTGCGTGGATTGAAATTGGGACATGACATGGCGTCGACTGCTGGCGCTTTGGTCGCACCCCGTCAGGGGTGCGTGGATTGAAATGGACATGATAGGCTCGCCGCAGGAAATAACGCCCAAGTCGCACCCCGTCAGGGGTGCGTGGATTGAAATCACGCAATTACGGCTCGGCGTAAAAACAGTGTTGTGTCGCACCCCGTCAGGGGTGCGTGGATTGAAATTCGGAGCGCAGCCCCTCGATGATCGTTTTAAGCTCGTCGCACCCCGTCAGGGGTGCGTGGGTTGAAATTTCTAACACTGTTTATTATACCGTAACTGTTATATCGTCGCACCCCGTCAGGGGTGCGTGGATTGAAATATCAATTATCTGATAGATTTTTGCTTTAGATTTGTCGCACCCCGTCAGGGGTGCGTGGATTGAAATGGAAACCGACATTTTCCCGATTTCTGCTTTTGACAGTCGCACCCCGTCAGGGGTGCGTGGATTGAAATATCTCCGTCTCTTATGATATCAATCAATCTTTGGGTCGCACCCCGTTAGGGGTGCGTGGATTGAAATCCCGTCGGAATTAACGTCCATCAGAGCGCCGCGTCGCACCCCGTCAGGGGTGCGTGGATTGAAATGGCTATATCGGCGTGCTGTGGTTTGAAGAGCTCGTCGCACCCCGTCAGGGGTGCGTGGATTGAAATATTGACCCCTATCATACAGAAATCGGTTCAGGTATATAGTCGCACCCCGTCAGGGGTGCGTGGATTGAAATCATCGTCATGGGAGATTGATTCCATCTTTTGAGGTCGCACCCCGTTAGGGGTGCGTGGATTGAAATCGCGCAGCGATTGAAGTAAGCAGTTGGAATCTTGAGTCGCACCCCGTCAGGGGTGCGTGGATTGAAATCAGTCTTGCCATGCGTACTCGGGATAATCGCGGCTGTCGCACCCCGTCAGGGGTGCGTGGATTGAAATTCAAGAGAGCCATGAGGGGCGACGGCACCGAAAAGGTCGCACCCCGTCAGGGGTGCGTGGATTGAAATTGATTTTATCAAAAAGACATGTGATGAGTATGGACTGTCGCACCCCGTCAGGGGTGCGTGGATTGAAATTTTTATCATCTTGACAAAATGAGATAAAAGGGGCGTCGCACTCCGTCAGGGGTGCGTGGATTGAAATATGTTTTCTGCATCTTTTTTTCGGGCTTCAACTTGTCGCACCCCGTCAGGGGTGCGTGGATTGAAATTCTGCTTATGAGAAGTTCGTGCTTTGTTTGCTTTCGTCGCACCCCGTCAGTGTTACGCGAATCGGAATAAACTATTTGTTACTCACGGGCAGGTTTAACGCTGCGGGCGCCTGCTTTACCGATAGCGTCCTCGAGCATGGAGTTGAATTCCATATCCGATATCTGCTGCTCAAAAGCGGTTTTCTGCGCCGCAAGGTCGTTTTGCAGGGTGGATATCTTGCCTTGCAGCTCGTTGACATCAACGCCCTCGAATCCCTTGAGCGTTTCCTGCGCCGTGTCGAGCTGCGCCTTGTAGTTGTCACGGGCTGCCCTGACTTTCTCAACCTCGCTGACGGGCTTGTAGTTTTCGCCGAGCTGCTTTTCAAGCTCGGATTTCTTTTCCTCCGGCACCTCTATACCGAGCTCCGTGAGGATAGTCGTGAGATTTTTCATTCGTTTTCCTTTCTACATGATTTTTATACAGCTCTGTCTGCTGTTGAAAGTGAGCCGCTATACCGGCGGCGCGGTGATTTGGGTATAAAAAAAGCAGGGTCGATCTCTCAACTCTGCTTTGATTACCGTTCTGACCTGTCAAAATAATAGACAGTTTTCGGGATAGATATTCTTTTGTGTATTCAGTAAGGAAACGAGAATAAAGAAAAGCTATAACAATTTGGCGGGCGTCGCTTTCTCCCGCATCTCTCGGGTTTCCCCTGTCATACCATCGGCGCGTGGTCGCAACGAAATTTACCACCTCAAATAGTTATAGCTTCACTTCTATTATTATCTTTTACAAAACTGTAAAACTATATTTCAAAAAGTATTTCTTTTCCTACAAAGCCGGATTCATCGTCAGCAATAATAGCTATCTCGTTATCAGTCTCGTAAACCAACTCGGCAGGGTATGTTACCTCATTAACAGAAACCTTATTGAACGGTCTAAATGGTAATTTTTCGGAAAGAATCAAAGATATATATTTTCCTGCTCGATATGTTCCGACAATATTCAAGACTTTCCCTCATTTTTGTAATATTCTTCAAGTGCTTTTTTATAATCTGCTAAATTTTGCTTTGTAATTTCAATTTCTTCTTGAGGTATTTTGTATTTCAACGAATTCGATAGCAAGTATTCTTGAGCATCAATTTCATTAAGAAGCCTTTTAAGTTCAATCTCCTTTAGGATAGATATTCTTTTGTGTATTTAGTTTGCTCAATAATCGCTTCATTACCGTTAAATTTTATAATAAGCGTAGGCTTTGGCATTGTTTCCATGTCGTTTACTAATCCGAGAGGCTTAACCTTACTCGGTTGCGAAAACCATAAGATTTCATTAAATGAATCAAACCTTTGCGCTTCCAATTTTTTAAAAGACAAATTGTGATTTTCACAATATTGCCTTGCCAAATTTAAAGCCAGTATTCTTTTGGTTTCTAATTCGGCTTTATTCATACACTACTCCTTGCCAAAAACATTATATTGCCCTTTAGAGTTATAAATAGCACTGTTTTCTTAGATAAATTGCTTTAAGACAAAATTTTTAAGCCCACAAAATCAAGGTCTGTTTTTTTAATTTCAACCGCAAAGAACGGTGGCTTTATGCCTTGAGGAACGCCCAAAATTTTGAAAGTATTATTGCCAATCACTATTTGTTCAGGTATAAGATCATAATTTGCTCGTCCACCTATTATCGTTCTATTTCCGATATTCATTTGACTTTCAATTAACATTTCAAACATCAGCGTTCACCTCGTTCCATTGTTTATTTAATTTTCGGAATGGAAAAGCACCTTGATTTCTCGGGGTACTAAAATTCAAAGTTGCTTTTAATAAGCGATTTTATTGTTGAATTATTTCCAAGATATGGCTTGTCGGTAAGAATACAGAGCGCAGCTTGAGCAACGTTGCCCAAACACACACCCATTAAAACAGTTTTGCTTGAACAATTCATTTCAAGCTTTTTAACATAATCTTCATCTTTAAGCCCAATTTTCACGCCGAAAATAATTGAGTTCATCACTAAATTGGGAATATCTGAGGTTATATATTCTTTTATTGCTGTGATGTCCCCTTTGCACATATTGTCAATCGCTTGCTGTTCTTTTTTCATACGCCGCAATTCCTTCTTGCTTTAGTTTTTCTAACCTCTCGGCTATATCATTCCTTTTAAGCTTTTTTGCAAGGTTAATTTCTTCATTATATGCGTGTATTTCACGTTGTATACATTTGTTGGTGTCTTGAAAAACTCTCATGCCAAGGAAGCCATCTTCTCTATCATCAAGGAAATGTGTATAATCATGTAGCCAAGCACTATAGCTCGAACTCTCGTCAATAACAAACCTTCCCGGAGATCCCTTAAAAAGCCCCGGTTCATAACACATAATACCTTTTCTGTATTCAACCTCAACATTTGAGCTATATAAATCTTCCAATATTGATTTAATTTCTTCAGGATTTGACTTAACGCCCTCTCCCGTGACTTCTTTCATCGGGTCAGCGGTAGTTTTAAATGCACCATCCTTTTAAATTATATCACTATTTTCATTTTTTGCAATAGAAACTTCCTTGATTTTGACATCCACCCTGCCTAAACCGTCGGCATAAATGCGGTCACGCTCCTGAGGCAGCCCCATTTGCTTGGAAAAGGCGGTATATTCCTGCGAGAGACGGCGGTATTTGCATTTGGCGATCGTTATATCCTGCTCGTCGGCGCCCGCCTCCTCAAGCAGCTTGATTTTTTGCCGCTGTGCACGCATTGAAGTCTCAAGATAGCGCTGTCGCTGCGTAGCTTCGTATGAGGTGTAAGGCTTGCCGTTATAATATTTCGGCTCGTTCTCACGCTCATTCATTGCCCGCAGCTGCTCATCGGTATAGATCCGCTCGGAAACACCCTCGATGAACGGAAAATAGGTGTGTCGGCAATTCGCACCGAGCAGGCCCGTTACCGAGCCGAGGCCGCAAACGCTTGCAAGCTGCTCTTTGGTGTATACCTTGCCCTGCCATTCCTGATGTTCGGGGCGGGCGGTGCCGTGCCATGAGACTTCAAATTTATCTGTGTCGAGCTTGTCGGCGTTGTCCTCCTGCACCTTGCCCGTCTCTTAGGCTCCCTCTGACGAGGAGAGCTGGCGCGGAGCAACTGAGGGTGAGAAAGATTTGGACGATGTGAATATAATTAAACGATTTAATGATTTGTGCATGAATTTGCTTATTTGACATTAAATGTTTAAAAATCCGCAAAAACCACATGTAGAAAATTTTGTTAATTTTTTGTGCAAAATTGCTTTAAATTACGCGATTTAATTGCACAACGGAAACAAAAGAACTTTTTTCTTGCTTAAGTAGGATTAATGTGACAAATAATCACAATTTATAATCTTATAAAAGTCATTGACACTCTTTTTGTCGATTTTATAATGAAATCATAGCAAATTGATGAAACGGGGTGCTGTGATGAAGAGGCTGCTGTGCGCTGTTGCCGCCGTGCTTATGCTGCTTGCTTTCGCCGTGAGCGCATTCTCCGTGACGGTCGACGGCATCGACGGCGGCGCTGAGTGGGACGGCGCTCCTGTTAAGCGACTGTTTTCGGGCGAGAGCAACTGCAAGGTCAACTTTGCCGCCGTTAAGGCAAAAGTTGCAAGCTCCGAGAGCGCGGTTTACCTGTGTTTTATGTTCAAAGACCCCGACGCTGCTTTGTTCAACCCTGCGGCCGGGGTCATTTTGAATGTCGGGAACGACACGTTCACCGTCACGATGGAGAGTGCCCCTTGCTCCGACGACACAGCCGACCACAGCTTTGACGCGGCTATAACCGCCGATCAGAATCATGGCATGACCTGTGAGATCCGCCTTGGGGTCAAGCACGGCGTGCCGAAGTCGCTTGATATGAGCGTGCGGTTTATCGACACGGCGGGCGAGCTTTCAAATCACTACGCTTTCACCGTTGAGAATACCGAATACAGCGAGACGCAGCCCGTGATAGTCGCCCCGCCTACGGAGAGACCCGCCGCGCCGCCGACGGAGAAGCCCGCCAAGACTACTAAGGCGAAAAAGACAACGACGCAGCGGAATACCACCAAGCGGCAGACCACACGCAAGGCGACCACAAAGCGCCCGAAAGCGACGATACGCCCCGTTAAAACAACTGCGGAGCGCACGACCAAGGCTCAGACTCAGCGCACGACAAAAGAGCCGAAAACCAAGGCGCAGCGCACAAAAGCTGTCAGGGTTGAGGGGAATGCGACGGTCTATTATTATGAAAAAGAGGTCATTATCTCTCAGGTGATCGTCACCGTGCCTGCGGCGGAGGCGGAGACGACGGAGAGCGCAATATCGGCGCTGAATCACGGCACGAAGATGAAAGTCGTCATCACCTCGCTCGGATTCCTTCTGCTGCTTATCATTGCAGCGGCGGCAGTCGGAGGCAGACTCTTGGGTCGGCGCAAGGCTGATGAAAACGACGAAAGCGACGGCGAAAACATAACTTATTGATAAAAATAACGCCCTCGGCGGTCTCCCGTCGGGGGCATTGCTGTATCTTATTTGCCGAAATCGAAGAAATGGATGATATTCATATCCTCCGCCATGTCAAGCCCGTGGCTTCCGCAGCCGCCGTCTATCTCATGGCAGCCGTGGTCGGGCAGGAAGGCGCAGAGCCTGCGGCGACCCGTCCACGCTTCGTCGGCGATATCATGGAGCTTTGCGTATGCCGAGGCGTTGTGGGTCAGAGCGGCGAGGGATTCCTCGCTTTCGGGGCCGTAACGGTGCATGGTGCCGTCGTAGTTGCCGTTGTAGACGACCACGATATCGTGTTTATCCTCGCGCAGGATCCTTTCGGCGTTCATATTGCATTCGTCGGGAGTTTCGCAGATTATATAGTCCATATCGCGCTCAAGGAATATCTTTGAGATGCTGTCGCCCTCGGTGGAGATGATTATCGGTTTTTTGCCCGCTTTGATAGCGCTGTCGAATATCGTCTCGACCCTGAGCACGGGTTTTGTGTAGCTCATTATGCCGTGCTTCTCGGGCATCAGACCCGTATACATTGAGGCGAAGCATACCGGCGTAACGCTCGGCATGACCGAGAGGGTCGGCAGAGCTATCGAGGCGCGGCAGACGACGTCGCTGAATAATTCGGTGTATTTCATATAGAGCCAGAGCGCAACGGCGTCGGGGTTGTAGAGCAGCGCGCGCTCGACCCTCTCGCCGCCGAAAAATCTGTCGGCTGCGTCAAGGATAACGGAGTTTGCGGGTGCCGCCGCCTCGGGAGCGTCGAACCCCATCAGCTCGGTCACGGTGCGGCATATCTGAGATATGCAGAGTGAGCATCTTATTTCATCCATTTGAGTCGTTTCCTTCAAATCCTTATTTATATGCTGATATTAGCACAAAATCGTTCGTTTGTAAAGGCATCTTTTCATTTTCCGCCTCTTGTCAAGAGGAATTTTGCATTTCTTTAATCGTTCTTTAATCTTTACTTTTTATTATAAACACAGTATAATTACAGCGGAGATGAAATTATGAGAATTCTGATAGCCGAGGATGAGAGAAGCCTTAACAGAGTGATAAAGAAGCAGCTTACCGCCGCGGGCTACAGCGTTGACTGCTGCTTTGACGGGGGCGAAGCGTATGACTGTCTGAGCATGACGGAGTATGACCTCGCCGTGCTCGACGTGATGATGCCCGTGTTTGACGGCTTCGAGCTTGTTAGGCGGCTGCGTGCCGTAGGCAATTCAACGCCCGTTATCTTTCTCACCGCCCGTGACGATATTGAGGACAGGGTCTGCGGGCTTGATATCGGCGCTGACGATTATCTTGTGAAGCCCTTTGCCTTTGATGAGCTGCTGGCTCGCATCAGGGTGGTGCTCCGCAAGCATTCCGGCGGCAGGACGAGCGTCCTCGCCGTCGGTGACCTCGAGGTGGATACCGCCGCTCGCAAGGTGCGCCGCGCGGGCAGGGAGATAAATCTCTCCGCCAAGGAATATGAGCTGCTGCACTACCTTTTGCTCAATAAGGGCATAGTCCTCAGCCGTGAAAAAATCGAGAATCACATCTGGAATTATGATTATGAGGGCGGCACGAACGTGGTCGACGTCTATATCCGATATCTGCGTAAGAAGCTGGACGACGGCTTTGATAAGAAGCTGATACACACCGTCAGGGGCATGGGATATGTGCTCAGGGAGGAATGAAATGAAGCTGTCATTTAAGGTCAGGACCGCCGCAATGACTACGCTGCTTATCGCCGCCGTGGCTGCGGTGAGCGTTGCGGGGATGCTGCTGATGAGCCGCAGCGTTGCCGATACGCGCACTCAGCAGGAGCTTATAAAAGCGGTCGAGAGAAATGTCGACGAGGTCGAGTATAAAAGCGGAGTGCTGGAGATAGAGGACGACTTCGCCTACTATGCGGGTGGGGTCTACTGCGATGTTTGTTCGTCGGAGCTTGAACGCATCGGCGGCGAAACTCCCTCCGATCTGCTTTCGGATGCCGAGCTTTCGGCGGGCAAGCTGCGCAAGATGCACTCGGGCGACAGCGAATACTATATATATGACACCCGTCTTGACTTCATCAAATACGAATACGAGATCGACGTCATATCGGGTCAGATAATCAAGTATGAGGCGGGCGTTGCCGAGAGCGAGGCGCTCGAAGCTCAGCCCTACCGCCCGACCCGTTTTGACGGCGGAGTGAGCAGCGACGAGGCCGTGGCGATAGCCCTTGCCCATGCGGGGGTATCGGCGGATAAAGCAAAGATAATCAGCGTTGAGCTGCCCGCCTACAGCGACAGGCAGGTGTTCGCGGTTCAATTCACCTGCGACGAGCCGCTTTATCCGCCGGTCTGGATAAGGGGCGTTTACCCCGCGGGCGCAGCCGAAAGCGCATTCGGCACGGTCGTCAGCATAATACTTTATATATTGCCGCTTTTCCTTATTCTCTCGGCTGTCGGCGCTTATCTGCTCGCTCGGCGCACCATCCGCCCGGTTAAGGAGATAACGGACTCCGCACGGGCGATAAGCTCGGGCAGCGATCTCTCAAAGAGGATAAAGGTTCCGGACGGCTCTGCCGAGATAACCGACCTTGTCCGCACCTTTAACGATATGCTCGAACGCCTTGAAAGCTCGTTTGAGAGCGAGAAGCGCTTCACCTCCGACGCGTCCCACGAGCTTAGAACTCCGCTTGCCGTGATCAAGGCCGAGTGCGAATATGCTCTCGGAGCCAATGCCGATGAAGCCGACAGGCTTGAAGCACTGGAATCCGTCAGCAAGCAGGGCGATAAAATGGCGCAGCTTGTCGATGCGCTGCTTGCGGTCTCGCGGGCGGAGCAGGGCAGGGGCAGACTGAAGCTCGAACGGCTCGATATCGGTGAAACGGTGCGGGATATCTGCGACGGATTCGTGACCGGCAAGGGGATATCGCTCACCTGCACGGCGGGGAACGGGCTTTCGGTGCTCGCCGATCGTGCGCTCATAGGTCGATTGCTCGACAATCTGCTCTCAAATGCCGTGCGCTACGGCAGGGAGGGCGGCAAGATCGAAGTGACTGTCACCCGTGTTGGTGACAACGCCGAGATCAAGGTCAGCGACGACGGCATAGGCATAGCGCAGGAGGATATACCTAAGATTTGGGATAGGTTCTACCGTGCGGATCCTTCAAGAAGCAGCGACGGATTCGGCCTCGGGCTTGCGCTCGTCAGGCAGATCGCCCTGCTTCACTCCGGCTCGGTCGGCGTTGAATCCCGCCTCGGCGATGGCTCGTCCTTCACGGTAACGCTGCCGCTCGATAAATGATATATAATATAATGTAATATATAAAGAATTCGGGCGCTCGTAAGGGCGCTCGAAATTTTTTTGAAAAATTTCAAAAACTTAATGAATTCTAATCTTTCTTTAATTTTAGGCGGTTATGATATAGCCAAGGTCAAACAAATAAATCAAAACAAAAACAGAAAGGAAGACCGACATGAAAAAAATAATAGCGATAGTCCTCGCACTTGCCACCGTATTCACCTTCTCCGCCACCGCCTTTGCCGCCCCCTCGGGCCGCATCAACAAGGCTCAGGCGAAGCAGATCGCCCTTGATCATGCCGGGTTTACCGAGAACGAAGTCCGCTTCACCAAGGCGAAGCTCGATTTCGACGACGGCATATTTGAGTATGATATCGAATTCTTTGTCGGCAGAGTTGAGTATGACTACACCATTGCGGCCGCCGACGGCAGGATAATCGAATTCGACATCGACGGCAAGGAGCCTGCGGCACCCGCCGATATCATCACCAAAGACGAAGCCAAAGCAATTGCTCTTGGGCACGCGGGCGTTGCCGAGAGCGAAGCACGCTTCACCAAGGTCGAGCTTGATTACGACGACGGCGCATATGAATATGACGTTGAATTCACCGCAAACAACACCGAGTATGACTACACCGTGGCGGCTGCCGACGGCAGGATAATCAAGTTTGAGACCGAGAATAAAACTCCCGTCACCGTTCCCACCGACATCATCACCAAAGACGAAGCCAAAGCAATTGCTCTTGGGCACGCGGGCGTTGCCG